>Ash_p1__coassemble_8224_pt1 | contig 2149 bp, 2 predicted proteins | sample Ash_p1__metabat2_low_PE_021 | metagenome-assembled genome bin Ash_p1 | reverse complement strand
TGGGCAAGAAATCGGCTCAGAATATCATTCAAGGTATCGAGCAGTCAAAACAAGTCCCCTTCGAACGCGTATTGTTTGCATTGGGAATTCGCTTCGTGGGCGAGACTGTAGCGAAAAAGCTGGCCAAAGCCATGCACTCCATCGACAAACTGGCCGCTGCAACGCTGGATGAACTGATTCAGCTGGACGAAATCGGCGGAAAGATTGCGCAAAGCATCCTGAACTATTTCGCAAACGAGGCCAATCGCGACCTGATCGAACATTTGCGCCGTGCAGGGGTACAACTGGCTTTGACGGAAGAAACACTTTCTGCACAGACTGACAAACTGAAAGGGATGTCGATTGTCATCAGCGGTGTTTTTGCAAAGCATTCGCGCGACGAATACAAGCAAATGATCGAACAAAACGGAGGAAAAAACGTAGGCAGTATTTCATCGAAGACAAGCTTTATTCTAGCCGGTGAAAACATGGGTCCCAGCAAACTGGAGAAAGCAAAGAAACTGGGCGTACGGATTATCGACGAAAACGAATTCCTGCAAATGCTGGATTAGAAGTGAAAAGCGGTTTTTCACCAACTTTTTATCATAAAACAGCAAATTTATGATAAGATTTATAGCGTAGAAAGAAAATATTCGTACTTTTGTACTGATTAATGAAGTATATTATTTACTTATGATACAAAGAAGACTCAGAGGAATGGGGGTGGCGCTAATCACTCCGTTCAAAGAAGATGGAAGCGTTGACTATGACGCGTTGATACGCCTGGTAGACTATCAGGTGCAAAACGGGACAGATTTTCTATGTGTGCTGGGAACCACAGCCGAAACACCAACTCTGACAGCCGAAGAAAAGAAAAAAATAAGAGAATTGGTTGTAGAGCGTGTAAACGGCCGTATTCCTATTTTGCTTGGTATAGGAAGCAACTGTACACAAGGGGTGGTTGATAGCCTTAAAAATGACGATTTTACCGGAATCGATGCTGTATTGGTAGTCGTTCCTTACTATAACAAACCGTCGCAGGAAGGTATCTATCAGCATTATAAGGCTGTGGCCAATGCTACCAAACTTCCAATCGTATTATATAACGTACCGGGACGTACGGGCGTGAATATGACGGCAGAAACTACTTTGCGTATTGCGCGTGATTTTAAGAACGTAATTGCAATTAAGGAAGCATCGGGCAATATTACCCAGATGGACGACATCATAAAGAACAAGCCGGAGAATTTCGATGTAATTTCGGGAGATGACGGTATTACTTTCCCGCTGATAACACTGGGGGCTGTAGGAGTTATCTCTGTAATCGGTAATGCTTTCCCTCGTGAATTCAGCCGTATGACACGTCTAGCATTGCAAGGTGATTATGCCAGTGCACTGAATATCCACCATAAGTTCACTGAATTATTCAAGTTGCTTTTCGTAGATGGTAATCCTGCCGGTGTAAAAGCCATGCTGAATATGATGGGGATGATAGAAAACCGCTTGCGTCTGCCGCTGGTACCAACACGTATCACTACTTTCGAGCAGATGAAACGCATTCTGGATGAACTGAAAATAAAATGCTAAGATAGCTTGTTGTTTTAGCGATGAAAAGGCCGCTTTTTGTAGGTGTCATAACTACAAAAAGCGGCCTTTTTAGGTTGTATTGCAAAACTATGTTAACCAGCGGGAGTTTAACGCATGTTGCTTTTATTCTTTTAAAATATTTTGCTTTATTGCAAAAGCGATTACCTTTATAACTTTCCTTAATTTTATCTTGCTATGGCGCTAGAATATTTCATTCAGTATAATACGGATATTGGAGTTTCTTTTCCCTATATCAACCATATCACGTATCTCACAAATCAATCTTTCCTATATCTGTTTGGCTTCATACAAGCCCGTAAAAAAACTTTCTATTCCGGTGGAAGGTATCCTCTTACCAAGAAAGGAGAAAGGCGCAGAAAGAAGAGAAAATTGCTTTTTAGGTCGATTTGTTTTATTGCAGGATATTTCAGGATTTTCCGAATGTTTCCGATTGGAAAGGCTTAGTAGAGTAAGGCGACGGCTGAGTATTATCATAAAAAAAGTCCCACCTTTAATAGGAGGGACTTTCGTGACCGCGACAGGATTCAAACCTGTAACCGGCTGATCCGTAGTCAGCTACTCT
>Ash_p1__coassemble_4250_pt1 | contig 4151 bp, 2 predicted proteins | sample Ash_p1__metabat2_low_PE_021 | metagenome-assembled genome bin Ash_p1 | reverse complement strand
TATCTGCCACCTCGCTGTCCTGTTTCGGAGTCAGCACCACTTCCGTGCCCTGCACCCCGTTACGGGTCTTGCTGCCCACATACTTGCAGTCGAACACCTGCTTGTAGTTGTCCAGCAGTGCATACGGGTTCATCGCCTGTGTCTCTTCCGGAGTAGGGGAGGTCACGTTCACCTCCTCGTTGGCCGTCACATAGCTCCACTGCGTCCGTCCGTCGAACCACGTTTCCACGTCGCCCGCCTCCAGGTGGAAGCGGTTGCCCTGCAGTTCCAGCACCCCGTCCTGCGTACCGCCGAAACGGAGCGTCACCCCGCCCGCCTTACGCATCTGTGTAGCCAGACGGTCCAGCACCTGCACCGCCCTTGCATCCTGCTGCCCCCAGACCGTCGCTGCGACCGCCCAAAGCAGACAGATACTTATCAGTAGTTTCTTCATACGTTCTCTGTTTTAGGTTATAGCAATATGTCCGCGCATCCGGAAAGCCTTAACCTTTCAGGCCCCCCATGCGCATGTCAAAGTCATTTTCATCCAGACACAGCACGTCACGTGCCTTGCTGCCGTTGGCTGGACCAACGATGCCTGCTTTCTCCAACTGGTCCATGATACGTCCCGCACGGTTGTAACCGATGGAGAATTTACGCTGAATCAGCGAAGTCGATCCCTGCTGGTTGTAAATCACCAGTCGGGCAGCTTCCTCAAACAGCGGGTCCAGCCGGTTCATGTCCACGTCGGCAGCACCGCCCAGGTCCGCATTCTCGTCCACATACTCAGGCAGCATGAAGGCCGTCGGATACCCCTGCTGCTTGCTGATAAAGTTGGCAATGCATTCCACCTCCGGTGTATCCACGAAAGCACACTGCACACGCACCGGATCATTGCCCTGCAAATACAGCATGTCGCCTTTTCCCACCAGCTGCTGTGCGCCCGAGCGGTCCAGAATCGTACGCGAGTCCATCATCGAAGCCACACGGAACGCCACACGTGCCGGGAAGTTTGCCTTGATGGTACCCGTAATGATGTTCGTCGTCGGACGCTGTGTCGCGATAATCGCATGGATACCCACCGCACGTGCCAGCTGCGCAATACGGCAGATTGGCAATTCCACTTCCTTGCCCGCCGTCATAATCAGGTCGCCGAACTCGTCGATGATAATCACGATATACGGCAGATAGCGGTGTCCGTTGTTCGGGTTCAGCTGTCGGGCAATGAATTTCGCGTTATACTCTTTCACCGTACGGCAACCCGCCATTTTCAGCAAGTCGTAGCGCTGGTCCATTTCCACACACAGCGAGTTCAGTGTCTGCACCACCTTCGTTACATCCGTAATGATGGCATCCCCGCCGTCCGGCAGCTTCGCCAGGAAGTGCTTCTCAATCGGCGCATAGATAGCAAATTCCACCTTCTTCGGGTCGATAATCACAAACTTCAGTTCGCTCGGATGCTTCTTATATAATAAGGAGGTCACGATGGCATTCAGTCCGACCGACTTACCCTGACCCGTAGCACCCGCCACCAGCATGTGCGGTGCCTTGGCCAGATCCACCATGAACACCTCGTTCGTAATCGTTTTACCCAGTGCCACCGGCAGGTCGAATGTCGTTTCCTGGAATTTCTTGCTGTTCAGAATCGACTGCATCGGCACAATCCGCGGATTGGCATTCGGCACCTCAATACCGATGGTACCCTTGCCCGGTATCGGCGCGATGATACGGATACCCAGAGCCGCCAGACTCAGGGCGATATCGTCTTCCAGATTACGGATTTTCGAGATACGCACCCCTTCGGCCGGAGTAATCTCATACAGCGTGATAGTCGGTCCCACACTTGCCTTGATCGAGCTGATTTCGATACCGAAGTTGCGCAACACTTTGATGATACGGTCCTTGTTGGCATTCTGCTCAATCATATCGATCGACGGTGAATTGTCCGTATAGCTGTTCAGCAAGTCCAGGGTAGGGAAGTGGTAATTCTCCAGGTCCAGGCGCGGATTGTACGGCGTGTTCAGGTCGCCGCGGTTGTCCGCTTCCTCCGTAGCCGTCTCTTCAGCCGCTTCCTCGCTGATTTCAAAAACCGGTTCCTCCTCCTTTTTCGCCGCCGCAGCCGGTTGTTCTTCTACCCGTACTTCCGACGGCTTGCTCTCAAAAGGGCGTTCGCTTCGCGGTGCTTCGGCAGCCGGCTTCACCGGTTCCTCCACCAGCTCTTCTTCTTCTTCCAGTTCCGCCTCCTCATAAACCTCGTACGTCTCTTCCGGTTCCTCGTCCACGGTCAGCGGCATCTCCGGCTCCGGTTCAGGTACCACCGGTTTTTCAGCCCGTTCCGGTTGAGGTCTCGGCTCCACAGGTTTCACCGCCTCTTCTGTCACCGTTGCAGCTGTAGCAGCGGCCACCGGTACAACCTCCTCCACGCCGTTACCTTCCGGCTGACGGCGTTTCAGGTCCGGGTGCAACACCCTGCGCACCACATTCATGGTACTCCGGCGCAGATAGATGGCAATCACTACCGCCGTCACCAGCAGCAGCAGTCCCACGCCCGTCAGTCCCAGCTGTGAACCCAGCCACAGGCAGATGTTCTGTCCGTGCATACCGCCCGCATACAGAAACGAGCTTCCTATTGTTTCCGGCATCAGTACCGACAGGAATCCCAGTGCTATCGAGAACCATACCATCAGCGTGGCACACACCAGAAACCATTTTCTCAGTCGTATTTCGTACGCCTTCATCATCTTCATACCCGTCGCTATCAGGAATACGACAATGAAGAAAGCCGCTATACCAAAACATTTATTGATAAAGTATTCCGCCATCCGTGCTCCCAGTGCGCCGGCATAATTCTGGTAAGCCCTGCCCGGATTCAGCAACTCTCCGCTTGCCGGATGCTCCAGCAGGCTCTGGTCGGCGGCCCCTGTCACAAAGAACGAAATGAAAGCCAGTGTCATATACACGGCAAATATCAGGCAGAGCAGGCCCATTACGAAAACCGGAGTTTCCCCTCTCATCACAGTCATCACCTTCTTTCCGTTTATCAGCGGTTCCTTTTCTGCGGTGCTTTTTTTATCATTTTTTTTCTTGAACATAGTGCAAATGTATAATTGTATTCAGCGCAAATGTACAAATATAAAGTAGAACTGCGAAATATTTTTTGTACCTTTGCAGGCGTTAAATATATTTTATGGATACAGATAAGCAAATTATTTTCGATAAGAATGTAGTCGAGTTCGTAACGGTTGCCGCTCAGGTGTGTGCCTTTCTGGAGCGTGCTTCAGAGCAGCCCCGCGGCACGTTTGTCGACACGTCGCTCAAGTTGCTGCCGCTCTTGTACCTCAAGGCGTGCCTGTTGCCTCCCTGCAGCCGCATGGAGGAGATCGACCCCGAAACCTTCGTCACCGAAGCCGATTACGAGATGGTCCGCGGTGCCGTGGCAGCCGTCATGGCCGACAAGGACGACTACCTCGAAGTCTTCCTCGACGACATGGCCTATAGCGATACCCCCATCCGTCAGACCATCTCCGAAGGACTGGCCGACATTTACCAGCCCCTGCGCGACTTCCTCGAAGTCTACCGCCTCGGTCTGGAGTACACCATGAACGATGCCCTCGTTATCTGCCGTGAGCAGTTTGCCGAGTACTGGGGCCAGCGCCTGCTCAACGTGCTGCGTGCCCTGCATGCCGTACGCTATGCCGCAGCTGCCGATGATGAGGCAACTGCTGGTGACGAACCCGATTCCCGCGAAGTATAACCCGAATCCCGAACTTTAATAGAATCAATGACCGTAATCAAGAACAAAATATCCAAACAGGAAGTGACAGCCTTGCCCAAGGTCGTGTTCCCCGGCCGCGTGTTTGTCATCAACACCGAGTCCGAGGCACAGAAGGCCGTCAGCTACCTGCAGAGCCAGCAGCTGGTGGGAGTCGATACCGAGACCCGTCCCTCTTTCAAGCGCGGACAGACCCACAAGGTCGCTCTCTTGCAGATTTCCACGGCCGATACCTGTTTCCTTTTCCGGCTCAACCGTCTGGGGCTGCCCGGTTTCCTTGTCGATTTTCTGCAGGGCGATATCCTCAAGGTGGGCCTCTCGCTCAAGGACGACTTCATGATGCTGCGCAAGCGCGACAGCTCCAAGGACCCCCGCAAGGGACGCTGGATAGACCTTCAGG
>Ash_p1__coassemble_2242_pt1 | contig 7567 bp, 8 predicted proteins | sample Ash_p1__metabat2_low_PE_021 | metagenome-assembled genome bin Ash_p1 | reverse complement strand
CCTGGCATGAGCCGCTTTCCGGCATCAGTTCTTGGGTTTCATGTCGCCTTCTACATACAGACGTACAATCTCCTTTTCCGCATTGGTGCGGATGGTTATGGATTTACGGAAGTGTCCGGGGAACTTGCCCGTACCGTCGTACGTAATCTTGATAACTCCTGTCTCGCCCGGCTTGATGGGTTCCTTGGTATACTGGGGAACTGTGCATCCGCACGAAGCAATGGCCTGGTGGATGATGAGCACGCCGTCGCCTGTATTCTTGAATTTGAATTCACAGCTTACCTTGGGCTGTTCTTCGGGAAACTCGCCGAAGTTGTGCGAAGTTTTTTCGAATGTGATTTCGGCTCTCCCCTGAGCCATGCACAGCATAACGCTGAACAGAAGTGACAATGTAAATAAAACGGTTCTTTTCATGGTTTGTAAATTACCTTGTTCTGTTTTCTATGAATGTTGCAAATGTAAGGGTTTTATTTTTACCGTGCAAGTGATTCTTGCGATAACTGCCTGATATACTTCACAGCAGGTAGGGCAGGAAGACCAGCAGACCGGTAATGAAAGCTCCGATGGCGCAGATAAGCACGGCTCCGGCAGCGATGTCTTTCACATCGCCCGCTATGGGGTGATAGTCGGGCGAAACCAGGTTCACCAGCCGCTCGATGGCTGTATTCATGCCCTCGGCAGCCAGTACCAGGGCAAAGCACAGCACCACGGCAATCCACTCCATGCGGCTGATGCCGAAGTAGAATCCGGCCGCTGTGGTCACGGTGATGGCACAGCAGTGAATCCATGCGTTGTGTTCCTGGCACACCAGCTTGCGGATGCCTGCGCCGGCATATACGAAACTTTTCAGTCTTTTTCGGATACTAAAGGGTTCGTTCATACGTTGTTGTTTGCTGTAAGCTTATCCACGTTCTATCTGCTTGACTCCCTTCACGGTGCGCAGTTTCTTGATGAGCGCCTCGAGCTTGGAGTGGTCGTCTACCATCACCGTAAGCATGCCCGAGAACAGGCCGTCGTGCGAGTCGATGCTGATGGAACGCAGCAGGATGTTGTTTTCCTTATTAATAATAGAGGTAATGTTGGTCACAATGCCGATGTCGTCGTGTCCCACGATGCGCAGGGTGATGGGGTACTGCTTGCCGGCGCTCTTTCCGGCCCAGCGTGCCTTCACGATGCGGTAGGGGAAACGCGACTGCATGTCGTAGGCATTGGGGCAGTCGGTGCGGTGAATCTTGATACCGCCGTTGATGCTCACAAAGCCGAACACGTTGTCGCCGTAGATAGGGTTGCAGCACTTGGCCAGCTTGAAGTCCAGTCCCTTCAGGTTGCGGTCGATGACCAGCACGTCGTCCTTGAACGTACGGTCGTCCATGTTCTGCTGCATGTTGTAGCCTTCCGCGCTGCGGTAGGTCACCTCCTCGCGCTGTTCGGTCTCACGGCGCTGCATTTCCACAAAACGGTCCAGGATGGCATTCACGTCGAGCGTCTCGCTGGCGATGGCCTGATAGAAGTCGGTTACCGTCTTGTAACCCATCTTCTTGATGAGGCGCATCATTACCGCCTCGTCGTAGTCCACCTTGCGGTTCTTGAACTTGCGTTCCAGCGTCTCCTTGGCAAACTCGGTCTGGCGGGCCGCTATCTCTTTCAGTGCCTGCTTAATCTTGGTACGCGCCTTCGAGGTGGTGACAAAATTCAGCCAGTCCTGCTTGGGCGTCTGTGTGTTGGCCGTCGTAATCTCTACCTGGTCGCCGCTGTTCAGCACCTGGCGCAGCTGTACGTTCTTGCCGTTTACACGGGCACCTACGCAATGGCAGCCCAGCTTGGTGTGGATGGTGAAGGCAAAATCGAGCACGGTAGCTCCTTTGGGCAACTTGTACAAGTCGCCTTTCGGAGTGAATACAAACACCTCGTCCTTGTAGAGGTCCAGCTTGAACTGGTCCATCACCTCCAGGTCGCTCTCGGCATTCTCCAGCGTCTCGCGGATGGAGTTCAGCCATTCGTCCAGACCCGTTTCGCCCTTGATGCCCTTGTAGCGCCAGTGAGCTGCCAGCCCCTTCTCGGCAATCTCGTCCATGCGTTCGGTACGAATCTGTACCTCTACCCATTTACCTTCCGGGCCCATCACGGTGATGTGCAGCGATTCGTAGCCGTTGCTCTTGGGCACCGACAGCCAGTCGCGCAGACGCTTGGGGTTGGGCAGATACATGTCTGTCACGATGGAGTAAGCCTGCCAGCATTCCTGTTTCTCTTTCTCCAGCTGAGAATCCAGGATGATGCGGATGGCAAACAGGTCGTATACCCCCTCGAACGGGCATCCCTGCTTCTTCATCTTCTGATAGATGGAGTGGATAGACTTGGTACGTCCCTTCATGTGGAACTTCAGTCCGGCATCCTCCAGCTTGCGGCAGATAGGTTCGATGAAAGCATCGATGTAGCGGTCGCGGGCTGCCTTGGTGGCGTTGAGCTTATCCTTGATGTGGTAGTAGATTTCTTTTTGCGTATATTTCAGTGACAAGTCCTCCAGCTCCGATTTCAGCTTGTACAAGCCCAGCTTGTGGGCCAGCGGGGCATACAGGTAAGCCGCCTCGTTGGATACCTGCAGGCGGGCTTCCTCGTTGTCCGAGTCCTTTATCTGGCGCATCAGGTTCACACGGTCGGCAATCATGATGAGAATCACGCGCATATCCTCGGCAAAGGAGAGGAGCAGGTTGCGGAAGTTTTCCGACTCGATGGTGGGACTCTTGGCATACAGTTCGTTTACCTTCACCAGTCCGCGGATGATGCCGGTCACGTCCTCGCCGTATTCCTGCTGCACCATTTCCAGCGAATAGAAATTACACTTCACTGCCTCGTGCAGCATGATGCCCAGGATGGAAGCCCGTTTCATACCTATCTCTTCGGCCACGATGACGGCCGTCTGCATATCTTTCAGGATGGGGTTCATACTGAATTCGTTGCGTGACAATCCGTTCTTCCGGACCATGTCGGTAAGGTGGTTTTTCAACTTGTGGCAGTCGTCTTTCAGCAGGGTGTCGCCCGAGAGTCTGAGCAGCTTGCCGTAGAGCAGACGCAGCTCTTTCTGTTCCGTTTCGGTAAAAAAACTGTTCTCTTTCATAGTCTGAATCTTTTTACTTTCGTGTAAAGATAGTTTTTTTTTCTTTTTTATTGGGAATACTTCGGCTTTTTTTTATAATTTTGGAACAAAACAATGACATTAATCATTTAAATAAACTACTTATGTTAACACACGAAGACAAAGAGCTTTTGGCCAAGAAAGGCATCTCCGAGGCTCAGATTGCCGAACAGCTGGCATGTTTTGAAAAAGGTTTCCCATTCCTTCAACTTTCAGCCGCTGCATCTATCGGCCACGGCATTTTAAATCCTGATGCTGCCGAATAGCAGCAGTACATGCAGGCATGGGATGCTTACATGCAGGGCGACAAGAAGATTGTGAAATTTGTTCCTGCTTCGGGCGCTGCCAGCCGTATGTTCAAGAATATGTTCGAGTTCCTGGGAGCTGACTACGATGTTCCTACTACTGATTTCGAAAAGGAATTCTTCGACCACGTACACAGTTTTGCTTTCTTCAATGATCTGAACGCGGCTTGTCTGGACAATACCGGAAAAAGCATCGACGCGCTAATGTCTGAAGGCAACTATAAGGCTGTAGTGGCTAACTTGCTGGAGGGTGCCGGACTGAACTACGGTGCGCTGCCGAAAGGTTTGCTTAAATTCCACCGTTATGCCGACGGCGTACGCACTCCGCTGGAAGAACATCTGGTAGAAGGTGCGCTGTATGCAGCCGGTAAGACCGGTCAGGTGAACGTTCACTTCACTGTATCTACCGAACACCGTGCGCTGTTCGAAAAACTGGTAGAAGAAAAAGTGGCTGTTTATGCTGCCAAATACGGCGTAGAATACAGCGTAAGCTTCTCTGAACAGAAGCCTAGCACTGATACGGTGGCTGCCGATATGGAAAACAAACCGTTCCGCGACAACGGCAAGCTGTTGTTCCGTCCGGGTGGTCACGGTGCGCTGATTGAAAACCTGAACGACCTGGATGCCGACGTGGTATTCATCAAGAATATCGACAACGTGGTGCCCGACCGTCTGAAAGAAGATACTGTAACTTACAAGAAACTGATTGCCGGCGTACTGGTTACGCTGCAGAAACAGGCTTTCGAATACCTGGAACTGCTGGACAGCGGTCATTATACCCATACACAGCTAGAAGAAATCATCCGTTTCGTACAGCAGAAACTGATGTGCCGCAAGAGCGACATCAAGAATCTGGAAGATGCCGACCTGGTTATCTACCTGCGCAAGAAACTGAATCGTCCGATGCGTGTCTGCGGTATGGTGAAGAACGTGGGAGAACCGGGCGGTGGTCCGTTCCTGGCTTACAATCCTGACGGTACTGTTTCATTGCAGATTCTGGAAAGCTCGCAGATTGACATGAAGGATGCCGAGAAGAAAGCCATGTTCGAACAGGGTACTCACTTCAATCCGGTGGATTTGGTTTGTGCCGTACGCGACTACAAAGGCAACAAGTTCAACCTTGTGAACTATGTAGATAAGGCTACCGGCTTCATCTCTTACAAATCGAAGAACGGTAAAGACCTGAAGGCGCTTGAATTGCCGGGCTTGTGGAACGGTTCGATGAGCGACTGGAGCACTGTATTCGTAGAAGTGCCTCTGTCTACCTTCAATCCGGTGAAGACCGTGAACGACCTGTTGCGTGAGCAGCATCAATAATCTTGATAGATAAAAGCAGAGAAGGGGACGAGGATTCTCGCCCCCTCCATATAATTTTAAACCTAAATAATAAGCATGCATTACTTTACTAAAACCCTTTCGTTGTTGTTTGCCTTCGCTTTTACGCTTTCATCGTGCGGGCATAAAGAACTCCCTGCCGTGGGCGATACTGAGTTGAAGATATTCGACAATACTCCTGTTTGTTTCCGTCCCGATTCATTTGCCAACTTCACACCTGCCGATAAGGACAGCGTGATGCACCTGGTGAACGGACGTATTATTCTGAAGAAAATCACCCTGCCGGCTTACCAGCGCAATGTGTCGGTAAGTCTGCGTCTTACACTTGCTTCCAACGGCGACCGCTGGGACAAGTCGGGTTCTTGCTTCGTGCTGCCCAAATCATCGGCTGTGAACCTGCTGAGCATTGCACAGGGCAAGGCCAAATTCCCTGCTGTAGACAGTACACGTTATGAAAATATGATAGGTATTGTTCCGGGTGCGGACTACAAGCCTACCATCGAGCTGATGCGTTTCATGACTCCGTTCGGTGTGGGATACTATAGCAAGGCCGGCAGCGAAATCGGTACCAAGCGCAAACCGGTGTACATCGACAAGTGGGCCGAGAATGTGGTGTGGGAACAGGATATGACTGACCTCTATGCGGCTCTCGAAGGAGAGGCATACGTGGGTATCTTCATCGACACCTGGACACCGGAAGGCTATGTAGTAAGTCTGGACCTGAAGGTGAAGGAAAGCACCATTACGTGCGATGCGCTGCCTAAACAGCAGGTTACTCCGCTGCTTAATACCGTGTATTATATCGGCCAGTCATATCCCGATATCTTTGCCCGCAAGAATGTGCCCGTGGAATTTGAATTGCCGAAAGATGCACGCAACGTGCGCCTGAAATACATCGTGACCGGTCATGGCGGACACAGCGGCGGCGATGAGTTTGTGCAGAAACGCAACATCGTGAGCGTAGACGGCAAGGAAGTGCTCAACTTCATCCCGTGGCGCGAAGACTGTGCTTCGTTCCGCCGTTACAACCCCGGAACAGGTGTATGGCTCATCAAGCGTCTGGCTTCGTATATAGGTAAGGATGGCTATCAGGAAAAGATGGTGGAAGAACCGCTGGGTTCGTCCGACTTGAGCCGCTCCAACTGGTGCCCGGGTAGTGACGTAGCTCCCGAAACCGTGGAACTGGGCGACCTGAAGGCCGGTAAGCATACGTTGAATGTAAGTATTCCGGAAGCACAGCCTGTGAACGGTAACGAGCTGAACCACTGGCTGGTTTCATCTTATCTGGTTTGGGAGGAATAAATATGACCTATACGACGATGGACACGCAAGCCGGACAACTGATGCTCTGTGAGGAGCAGGGCAGGCTGGCGGCGGTGAATGCTGCTCGACCGCCCGAAGGGGCTGTCTGCGGCAGCAATGCCGTGCTGGATGAAGCGTGCCGTCAGTTCGAGGCTTATTTTGAAGGAAAACTCCGCAGGCTGGACTTGCCGTTTGCCTGCCACGGCACGCCTTTTCAGGAACGTGTGTGGGAGGCCTTGCGGCAGATTCCATACGGCGAAACGCGTACTTACGGCGAGATTGCCCGGCAGATTGGGCATCCGCGTGCAGCCCGTGCCGTGGGACTGGCAGCACACCGTAATCCGCTGATGCTGATTATTCCTTGTCACCGCGTCATCTGCATGCGGGGCAAACTGGGCGGTTTTGCGGCCGGCATACGCTGGAAGCAGTGGTTGCTGCAGCTGGAAGGACGCGACCTCTTTGCCGATGTGCTGACAGACAAGAATGTCAGAGATCGATGGACATGATATAATCGTTCATGTAATAACCCTGGCCGATGGGGAAGTCTCCCTCGTCGGCCTTTTTCATGCCCATGTGCTTGTAAAAGCCCAGCGCGGGATTCTGGCGGTTGACGTTGAGTTGCATGGTGCAGGGTCCGGGATGCAGTTCCTTGATGGCTTTCTGTGCCCGTTCGAACAGCATGCGGCCCAGATGGCGTCCCTTGTAGGCTGCCAGAATGTAGATTTTCTCGAGATGGAAGGTATGCTCGCCTTCCTGACGGATGGACACGTAGCCGGCGGGCTCTCCGTCCACACGGGCGATATAATAGGTATGGCCTTCTTCTTCCATCTGCCGGTGCAGACTTTCGGCAGAGTACATCCATTCCATCATGTAGTCAATCTGTTCCGGACTGAGAATTTCGCGATAAGTGTCGGGGAAGGCCTGTTCGGCCAGTTGGCGGATGACAGGAATGTCTTCCGTAGTCGCTTTTACAATGTGTATCATAATGTTTCAGGTTTTTTGTTGCGTGCGAATTTACGGAAAACACTTCTAAAAATGAAATGCAGAAATGAAAAATACATGCACTGCCAGCTTTGTAAGCTCAGTGTTCAGGTTAAAAATTTATTTCATCGAAATATGCCCGTAATTCACGACTTCTTGCTATATTTGTCCATATATTCATAAAAAGTTTAGTTATGACCAAGAAAATACTTTTGTTGGGTTCCGGAGAATTAGGAAAAGAGTTTGTGATTGCTGCCAAACGTTTGGGACAGTATGTGATAGCGTGCGATTCTTACGAGAATGCGCCTGCCATGCAGGTGGCCGATGCTTGCGAAGTGTTCAGTATGCTGGACGGTGAAGCGCTGGACCGCGTGGTAGAAAAGTATCATCCTGATTTGATTGTGCCTGAAATAGAAGCCATCCGTACGGAGCGTCTGTATCATCTGGAGAAGGAAGGTATTCAGGTGGTGCCCAGTGCGCGTGCCGTAAACTTCACTATGAACCGCAAAGC
>Ash_p1__coassemble_1464_pt1 | contig 10852 bp, 7 predicted proteins | sample Ash_p1__metabat2_low_PE_021 | metagenome-assembled genome bin Ash_p1 | reverse complement strand
GCTTTCCGTGGGTGCCACTGCCGCTTGGGCCAATCGTGCCGTCATTGACAGCCTGAAGCAAGAACTCCATTCTGCAATGGCCGGGAATGCTTCGCGCGACTGCCTGTCGGGAATTTATCAGCAACTCAGCGCCTGGTATGAAGAAACAGATGCTGATACCTCTCTGTATTATCTGGAAAAAGGACTTCAACTGTTTAAGACCCCGGACTATACAAAACCCGTATATCTGCATTTGCTCAATACGAAAGCCACCAATTGTTTTTACAACGGAGAATTGCGGCAGGCTTGCGATTTATATAATCAGGTCATTCAGCATGCCGTAGCATTGAAAGAGCGCGATTATGAGCTTGAAACCAATGTGCTGACCTCCACAGGAATCTGCTATCGGCGGTTGGGCATGCGCGATTCGGCATTTATTTGTTACGAAAAGGCAGTAGAAGCCAGTAAACAGCTGAATGATGCAGCCACTACAGCCTCAATCTATTTTAATATCGGCGTCATGTTCCTTTCCGAAAACCGCTTGCAGGATGCCCTCGATAACGGCAGCCGTTCGCTGCAATATGCCAGTAAGAGCAATGACGCCATGCTGCTCTCCAGCGCCTGCTCGTTGCAAGGAGCGGCTTATATGCGTCTGAAAAAGTATCCCGAAGCAATAGCAGTATTGAAAAAAGGAGTTTCAGCCGGGCAGACAGAAAAAGCTCCATCCATTATCATGAAGTGTCTGCCTACACTTATCAATGCCTATATGACCTGGAACCGGATTGACTCTATCTATCCGTATCTGGAAATGGGAGAACAGTGCATCCGTGAATTGCCCGAAGGCAGTCCGATGACACTGGGCTTTTACGAAACAGAAGCCAGCGTATACAATCAGCTGGGAAAATATCAGCTCAGCATAGACCGCATAACGGCCAGTCCGTTGCAGACCAGCCATACCTCTTTCGACCAATACCACATGCTGCTGTCCAGCAACTATAAAGGCTTGAACAACTATAAAGCTGCCTACGACCATCTTAGTGAAGCCTATCTGTATCGCGATTCGCTGTTTCAAACCCAGATGACCCAGCAGATGTCGGAATTGCAGGCAAGGCTTAACCTGAACGAGAAAGAGCTTGAAATAGCCCGTCTTGAAACAGCACAGGCCCGCCAGACACGTATCCGTCTGCAACTCATAGGCTGCATTCTTTTGTTGCTGGCGGTCATCGTTGTTTTGCAGTATAAGCGTCGCATCCAGAAAAAAGAAATCGAGTTGCTGACCGTACGGAAGTACATCGACGGGTTGGAGGCTGAGCGCCGGCGTTTGGCCAAGGAACTGCACGACGGCGTGTGCAATGACCTGCTGGGAGTCTTGCTGAAGATTCATCACGCTCCGGCTACAGAAGCAGGAAAACAAGAGGCCGAGCGAATGATAGAACGTGTCCGTGAAGATGTCCGTTCTATTTCGCACGAGCTGATGCCTCCAAGCTTTCAGTTTGCAGACTTGCACGAAGTGCTTGCCGATTACTTTCATACGTTGGAGGTTTCCATACCGGTGCAGGTGAAATTCCGTGCCGAAAACACATTGCCGTGGAAAGAGATTCCCGAAAGCCAGGCTTACGAAATTTACCGGATAATACAGGAAGTGATTAATAATATTCTCAAACATGCCCATGCTACGTGGATTGCTGCTGCGCTCGACTGGGGCGAAGAAGGACTTCGCCTGGAAATACGTAATGACAGTTCTTCTGCGGCACCACCGGCCGGTATAGGCGACCGCACACTTTCGGATCGCCTGAAAACGATTCGGGGAACTTGTGAAAAAACGTGCATAGACAATATTTACACCATTGTGATTGTAGTCCCGCGTACCTGATTCGAGATTATTGAACCCTAAAAAACAATTCAAATGCAAGACGTTATTAAAATGGATACCATAGCCGACTATGGAAATCTTTACGGGTTAGAGATGATTCATCCGCAAGTGGCTGTCATCGATTTGACGCATGCCACCTGTTTTCCTACCCATTTTACCATGAACTACGGCGTTTATGCTTTATATCTGAAGCAGACACGATGCGGTGACCTTCGTTATGGCAAGCAGCCTTACGACTATCAGGAGGGAACCATCACCAGTTTTGCGCCCGGACAGGTTGTAGAGGTACACATGGAAGAGGGCAGCCGTCCTATGGCAAGAGGCCTGCTGTTTCATCCAGATTTTATACGCGGCACGGAACTCGGACGCGACATCCGCCATTATTCATTCTTTTCGTATGCCTCCAACGAAGCTTTGCATTTGTCGGACGAAGAGAGAAACCTTTTTGAACACTGCCTTGAGCAACTGGATACAGAACTGAGGCGACAAGCCGCAGGAGATGGGACTTCCTACAGTGAAATACTTTGCCGCTGCCGTGAATCTTTCGCCCAATTACTTCGGGGATTTGGTAAAAAAGGAAACCGGCCGTACGGCACAGGAATATATACAGAACAAGCTGGTAAATGTGGCTAAACAGGAGATGCTGGCATCCGATAAAAGTATCAGCGAGATAGCCTATTGTCTGGGATTCCAATATCCGCAGCATTTTGCCCGTATTTTTAAAAAGGCTGTCGGTACTACGCCTACTGCTTACCGGTGCAGGCAGGTGTGATAGGGCTGGACAGGCGGTTTTGTGTAAAAAATCTACACTGCCGTTCTGTGAGTGTGCAATAATTCTACAGTAAAATATACTGAATCAGATAAATAATATTTTACAATGTTCTGAAAATTAATAAGATATTAAAAAACTTCCCTTTATAATGTTTACTGGTATGTTTTTTGGATGATGCTTCAGAAAACATGCATAATATGAAAAAAAACGTACTATTCAGAACTTTGCAATTGTCGGCGCTGCTTACCGTATGCCCGTCACTGTATGCGCAGACCCGCACGATTACCGGTGTGGTGACCTCATCAGAGGATGGTGAGCCGCTTATTGGAGCTACAGTAACACTGGCTGGTAAAGCGTCGCAAGGAGTTATCACCGATACCGATGGTAAATTTACACTTCAGATAGCCCCCGATGCTAAAATGCTTAGCATCGCCTTCGTCGGAATGAAAACGCGTGAAGTGCGCATCCCCGGAAAAGGGAATGTATTGCAGATTGTGCTCGAACCCGAAGCTATCTCGATGGACGAAGTCGTGGTAACCGGTTACGGTAACTTTACCAAATCTTCTTTTACCGGTTCGGCCAATACCCTGAAGGGAGATATGATGAAAGATATCCCCGTAATGAGTGTAGAACAAAAGTTGCAAGGCTTTACAACCGGTGTCAATATTACCAGCAGCTCCGGTCAGCCGGGCGCCAACCAGAGCATCCGTATCCGCGGTATGGGCTCTTTCAATGCATCGCAGGAACCGCTTTTTGTAATTGACGGTGTACCTGTTACTTCGGGGAACTTGAGCTCTGGAGGAGCTGATGCGGCTTACATGAACAACTCCAAGACCAATATCATGAGTACGCTCAACCCTTCGGATATTGAGAACATCACCGTGATAAAGGATGCGGCAGCCGCTTCATTGTACGGTTCGCGTGCTGCCAATGGTGTGATTTTGATTACCACCAAGAAAGGGCAGGCCGGCAAGACTCAGGTCAACCTGAATGTCTCAGGAGGATTCTCGAATGCCGCAGTCGATTTCCGTCCTACACTGAATGGCGACCAGCGTTACGAATTGCTTTACGAAGGATTGCTGAATTATGCGACCGATAAACGCATGACCGACCCTGCGGCCTATGCCGACGCTGAAATTGGCCAATACGCATTCCGTCCTGAAATGGGGTATACCGACTGGCGCAAGGAACTGTTGCGCACAGCCGTGCAGCAAAACTACGAAGCATCGGTTTCGGGAGGAAATGCCCGCACCAGCTTCTATGCCTCTTTAGGCTACGACAGTCAGGAGGGACTGGCCCGCAATTCCAGCCTTGACCGTTATTCGGCTCGCCTCAATGTTTCGCAGAAAGTGGGCAAGTATGGCGAAGTGGGTGGAAACATGATGTTCTCGCAGATGAATCAGGAAATGAACGAAGAACGCGGCTCGGCTATCAACCCCTTCCTGTGTGTGGCTATGACGATGAACCCGTCGATGCTGGTGCGCGACGAGAACGGCAACTATACGGGAGCTTACAGTGGAACTTCGCTCAACCCTTTGCGCGATATTCTGACCGACTATAACCGGACCCGGATGACCCGTATGTTCTCCACCGGCTATGCGGCCATTGAGCCTATTAAAGGACTTAAGTTGAAAGAAACGCTGAGCTACGACTATGCCATCCAGAAAGACTCGCGCTATTACAATCCGCTTAGCTCGGCAGGACCGAAGAGCGGAAGCGATGCTCAGTCGGCCAAAGGATTCATCGAGTACGGCAAGCTCATTTCGTCTACATCTGTCAATTATGTGCGGACTTTTGGCCAAAAGCATCATCTGGATGTGCTGGCTGCTTATGAAATAGAAAACTACCAGACCGACAAGGCATCGGGTGAACGCTCGAAAATGCCGTCGAATCCCGGACTGACTGCTCCTGATAATGCAGCCGTGCTGAACAGCTTTATCTCTTCTACACAAGATTACCGTTTGCTTTCTTACCTGTCACGTGTCAATTACGATTACGACGACCGTTATTACATAGCCGGCAGTTTCCGTCGTGACGGAAGTTCACGTCTTTCGCCCGAAAAGCGCTGGGGAAACTTCTGGTCTGTATCGGGTATGTGGCATGTCAGCAATGAAAACTTCATGCAGCCAGTCAAGCATGTGCTCAGCGACCTTAAACTGCGCGCATCTTATGGTGTGAACGGTAACCAGCCCGGCTCCCTGTATGGTTATATGGGACTGTACAGTTACGGACAAAGTTATATCGGTAATTCCGGTTCGTACGAGTCTTCCATGCAGAATCCTAATCTGGGTTGGGAAAAGAACTACAACCTGAATGTCGGTATCGACTTAGGTTTTTTCAACCGTCTTTTCGTCAGTCTGGAATACTACAACCGCGATACCAAAGACTTGCTGTACAGTCTGCCTATTAGCGGAACGACCGGATTTACCAGCTATCTGAGTAATGTAGGTCAGCTCAACAACAAGGGGGTGGAACTGGAAGTGCGCAGCATCAACTTTGCGACGAATGATTTTGATTGGACCACAGTCTTTAACCTGAGCCATAACCGAAATAAGATTGTATCGCTGAACGGACAGCTTGAGCAGTCCATTGAAGGTTCCTGGTTTATACATAAGGTAGGCTTGCCTTACTATACCTATTATGTAAAGGAATATGCTGGAGTAAACCGCAGAACTGGACAGGCACAGTATTACCTGAACACGTTAAGGTCGGATGGTACCTTGGACCGTTCGCTGACAACCGATGCTTCGGAAGCACAGACAATACCTTACAAGTCTGTCAATCCGAAAATCTCAGGCGGATTGACAAACCTGTTGCGCTATAAGAATCTGGACTTGAGCTTTACGCTGACCTACTCGTTGGGCGGTTACTCGTTCGACAAGACCGGAACCTACATCGAAAACGGAACGACCAATATCTACTCGTCCAAGTACAACCTGCCGATTTACGCAATGGACCGCTGGCAGGAGTCGGGCGACCAGACAGATGTTCCGCGCTTTGTCTACGGCAAGGCTGCCGGTCCGACCAACTCTTCGCGCTACATTCACAGTACTGACCATCTGCGTCTGAAAAACCTTACGATAGGCTATACGCTCCCCGTACAGTGGACATCACGCGCTCTGATTGAGAAAGCTCGTATCTACTTCTCGGGCAGTAACCTGCTCACCTGGGCAAAATGGGATCAGTACGACCCCGAAACCCCTGTAAACGGTGAAGTGTTCTGCGAAGCTCCCGCCATGCGTACCTTCAATTTTGGTGTACAACTTACCTTTTAAATAAAGAAACAGTTATGAAGAATATCTATATACTACTGATGGCCGCTTCACTGACCTGCGCCTCTTGCTCTGAAGACTGGCTCGACCTGAATCCGTCAACCTCGGTACCGACCGACCAGTCATTCAATACGCTGGAGGATGCGCAGAGCGCTCTGAACGGTATCTACCGTCTGGCATCGGCCCACAGCTATTATGGCGACAATTACTTTTATTACGGCGACTGCCGTGCCGCCGATGTACAGGCTCGCGAAAGTAAAGGCGACGGACGCCGTGTATCACCTTACTACGAATACAATGTAAAAGCCAGCGACAGTTTCAACAGTACGCTACCCTGGAACCAGGTTTATAAGGTTATCCGCCAGTGTAATAACCTGATTACGCATGTAGAAGCCGGTGATGTACAGACGACCGACGAAACATCTCTGAAACGTATCAAGGCTGAGGCTTTGGCTATGCGCGGACTGGCACTGTATGACCTTACCCGTGTGTTCGCCATGCCTTATTCTTCCGGAAACGGAAGTGCTCCGGGAGTACCTATTGTAACGACCGCATTGGACGAGACAGCCCAACCGGCACGGAGTACCGTTGCCCAGTGCTACGAACAGGTCTTGAAAGACTTGAATGCATCACTCGAGGGGCTGAGCCGAGAGAAAACCGACGGTTATCTTAATTATTGGGCGGTGCAGGGCATTCTGTCGCGCGTATACCTGAATATGCTCGATTATCAGCATGCCTACGGAGCAGCAGCCGAAGTTATTGAAAACAGCAAGTCGCTTTATCACATCTATACGCGTGATGAATATCCTACCGTGTGGGGTACGGAATACTCCAGCGAGTCATTGTTTGAATTCTATTTCTCATTGACTGAGCCCTCTGGAGGTTCAGGAGGTGAAGGAGTACCGATGGTTTATGCCAACGAAGCCAAGGTAGACTGGAACAACCTGATTTTGAGTGAAGACTATCTCAATCTGCTGAACGAAGACCCCAATGACATCCGTCACAGTGTAATACAAGCCTCGGCTATAGCCAACAATGAAGGACTGCCGCAAGCTGCCCGTAGCCGGAATGTTTATCTTACAAAGTTCCCGGGTAAAACAGGCGACCCACGCGATAACAACCTGTGCATAGTCCGCTTGTCGGAGATTTACCTCAATGCGGCAGAAGCCGGACTGCAGTTGGGGGGCAACTATCGCAGCAAGGCATTGGAATACCTCAATGCGATTGTGACTAACCGTACAGACCCGTCGAAAGCCGTAGCGGATACCGACTTTACACTGAACCGTGTACTGAAGGAACGCCGTAAAGAGTTGGTAGGCGAGGGGCTGGTATTCTATGACTATACCCGTAACCGTCTTCCTATTGAACGCAAAGGAAGCTGGCACCTCAATACGCTCGACCCATCGAATGCCCGCATCATCCATCCTGACGACAGTCGTCTGGCAGTGCCAATTCCGCAGTCGGAGATAGATGCCAATCCTAATTTGGGGTAATAATGAATATTGAAAACTAGTTCTGAATGACCGGTCTTGTGGTAGGGGCCGGTCATTTTTTTTGTATGTGCAGGCTCTTCAAGTTGGATATGTCGGGCAAAAGGACTACCTTTATCCGTTAAAATAAGAATTATGGAAAAAGATAATGCATACTTGGACCGCTTCGAGCGGAAACTGGAAGAAGATTTGTTGCGCCTGTGTACATCGTATAAACAGCTGGATGGTACTTTACTGGCGGCAGAAGATATAGATAACCATTGGAATGTGCTGGCTCCCGAGTATCTGGCCGATGCTGTGGAGCAGGTGCGTGACTATCCGGTGGTGTCAGTGGCATGGGCTGCGTATTTGGGCATGGCAGTTGCATGGGGATGGGATGCCGACTGGGCTACTGTAGCGAAAGCACCTTACCGGCTGTATTATGGCGAACAGGGTTTCGATGATATGGACGAGCACATTGTGAAGGATTTCCTGGGACTGGCACTGGATAGTGAGGAAGCACGGGTGTTGGAAGAGAGTATCCGCCGTTGTGCGCAGAATACGGTTTCACTCATCCGCTATGAGCAGATAGAACCCCAGAGTCCGATGGCTTATCACGTTTTTGCCCGTGCCTGCCGGGTGATGTACCGTATCGGTGCTGCGCTGGAATTGAAGCGGATGGGGTACAAGTTGGAAAAAATTCAGTTGGATTAATCATTGCATAACTCATATTGATGAAGCCGGAGAGCATACTTTTCAGGTATTTCTCCGGTTTTTATTAGAATCCTTAAGCTCTGAATCCGATGCGTGAGGCCGGAACTTCTTTCCGTCCGGAGTTTGTACGGAGCAGCTCTGTCATCTTATCTTCATATCCGGCAAAAATGACAATCAGATCCGGATTAGGGTCGGACAGAACGGGAAGTAAGGCATTAATGACCTCTTTCCCATAATCTCTTGAGTCAGTATCGTGTCCGGCTACCAAGGTGTAAGCCTCATCAATGAAGAGTACACCGCCACGGGCTTTTTCAATTTCTTCTTTTATCTTCTTTTCTGTCTGACCGATGAATTCACCCATCAGTTGGGCACGGTTTGTCTCTATCGTATGTCCTTTGGACAATAGTCCTATGGAATGGTAAATCTGTCCAACCAGTCGGGCTACCGTAGTTTTTCCAGTACCGGGATTCCCGAGAAAGAGCATATGGTGGCGGTTTTCGCCTGCTTCCTCTATGCAGAGCTCCTGACGCTCTTTACTGAACAAAGCCAGTAGGAGCGCCTCTTGCATTTCTTCTTTCAGACGTTTAAGTCCAATCATTTCCTGCAATTCCTGTTCGGCTGCGAGGCCGGCTGAGTTTTGGTTTTCAAACGCAGGGCCGTAATAAAACGGTTCCGGAGCAAGAGATTCCAGTAATAGGTCAAAGTTATCATCTGATTTTGCATCTGATTCCGTCTGGGAGATTTCAGGTTCTTCCGGTTTAAGTTCGTTTGCCGGAGTAGAGAAGTTGCCGGGGTGGTATGTACCTGAATCGGAGCAACATCGGTAAGTAATTCCTTGAATTCGGAACAATGTCTCCGCAAGGCGAGGATATGCTCTTGTAATCCGTACAGTATAATTGCCGGTTATCGGCTATACCGGTATCTGGTGGTCTGTTCCTATTGGATGGGTGTTGGCAGATGGATTAGGAGTGTGGTATTATCGGAGGATACGTAAACGGTTATTACCAATTAAAAATTAAGAAAAGAAACGTTTTTTTTAAGATTCAAAAGATTATCTGTAACTTTGAATCGGAAAATGTGTGTAAAGTGATATACATTGAGATATAGTTGAGGTATAATGAAAAGAATCAGGATTACTGTAATGCGTAAGGCATGTTACAGAGACTTAATGGAAAAGTATGAGAATCCGATAGAACATGCATGCGGCATGGAGGAAGGACAAGTTTTTATAGCTAATGGCTGGGAAAAGCCGGATGGCTTGTGCGAAAGTGCATGGCAGAGCATGTCACCTTTTGTGATGGCACTGGCTCACGGTGCAGGTAATTTTTATGACGGTTGGATGAAGGATAAGCATTCGGCTATGATTTCGTGTAATGACGGTTTTCGTCCTGTAAGTTTTCTGATAGAAGTGATAGAATAATGATGAAAGAGAATATGTTAGCATATACCTATATGGAACCCGGGGTTTTCTCATTGATAGAAAAACCGTTGCCCCGACTGAAAGATCCTCGTTCTGCTTTGGTTCGTGTTACGTTAGGAAGTATTTGTACCAGTGATTTGCATATTAAAAATGGAAGCATACCGCGTGCTGTTCCCGGGGTTACTGTAGGTCATGAGATGGTAGGGGTGGTAGAAGAAGTGGGTGCCGTGGTTACTGCCGTAAAACCTGGTGACAGGGTGACTGTAAATGTAGAAACATTTTGTGGTGATTGTTTTTTCTGCCGTCATGGCTATGTAAATAACTGTGAATTACCGATTGGAGGATGGTCGTTAGGGTGTACTATGGATGGAGGTCAGGCAGAGTATGTGTTGGTTCCGTTTGCAGAACAGGGATTAAACCGTATTCCAGACAATGTAACCGATGAGGAGGCTCTTTTTGTAGGTGATGTGCTTTCTACTGGTTTTTGGGCTGCCCGTATTTCGGAAATTACTCCAGATGATACTGTGCTTATCATTGGCGCAGGGCCTACAGGAATTTGTACACTGCTTTGTGCGAAATTAAAAAATCCGCGCAATATCATAGTATGCGAAAAGTCGGAAGAAAGAATCCGCTTTATTGAAAAATATTATCCCGATGTTTTGGTTGTAACGCCAGAGTATTTAAAGGATTTTGTGTTGGCGCACAGTGCTCATGGAGGTGCTGATGTCGTAATAGAGGCTGCCGGAACTGAGGATAGTTTCCGTTTGGCTTGGGAGTGCGCGCGCCCCAATGCAATTGTTACTATTGTGGCACTTTACGAGCAACCGCAGATTCTTCCGTTGCCGGCAATGTATGGCAAGAACTTGACGTTCAAGACAGGAGGAGTGGATGGATGTAATTGTGCAGAAATTCTTCGTTTGATTTCAGAAGGTAAAATTGATACCACACCACTCATTACGCATCGTTTCACACTTGAACAGATAGAAGAAGCCTATCGTGTTTTTGAAAATCACGAAGATGGAGTGATTAAGGTAGCCATTACTACCGGAAAAGAAGTTGCGAAACCTAAAAAAACGAGAAAAAGAAAGGTAAACCAATAATAATGCTATGCGAAAAAATTTTGGAGTAAAGACCTGGCTGTATCCGATGCCAGTTTTTATTGTAGCTGCTTATGATGAAGCAGGCAAACCCAATGCCATGAATGCGGCATGGGGTGGTATTCACACTGATAATATGGTGGGTATCTGTCTGGCGGAAGGACATAAAACGACGCAGAACATTCTGGCTACAAAGGCTTTTACAGTAAGTATGGCTACTGCTGATACAGTGGAGGCGTGTGACTATGTAGGAATC
>Ash_p1__coassemble_678_pt1 | contig 18896 bp, 6 predicted proteins | sample Ash_p1__metabat2_low_PE_021 | metagenome-assembled genome bin Ash_p1 | reverse complement strand
CAAGAATGCGCCATAACATACTGTATTCTAGCATATTATGGCGCATTATAAAATAGTATTATCTCTACAATTGCATTCTCAGAACTCTACCAGCCACCTGTCCAGTGTCATATCGTCCGTAAAACTTACCCGACCGGATTCAAGGAGGTGTTTCTTCAGGCGGAACTTCTTCTGAGAGATGGAAGCCAGGGAAACGGCAAAGATGGAAGCCAGCTGCGTATTGTTGAAGCGAAGACGGATGAGCAGACAAAGACGAAGCTCCTGCTCCGTAAGCTGAGGGCAGCAGGCAAGTAAGCGGCTGATGAAATCGCCCCAGGCTGTCGTGCACAACTGCATCAGCTCCTCCCACTCCGAATCGCTCAGAACGCGGCTTTTCTTCCGAAGACCGGATACAAGCTTGTGACTGTCCAACACATAGTCGGTCAGGCGGCGCTCGTTCTCTTTCAGCTTCAGACTTTCTTCCGAGAGGCGGCGCAACTGCTCTACATCCTTGTGGGCATCACGCAAGCGAGAAGCGTAATCGCCGATACGATACTGCAGGTCATCAATCGTAGTCAGAAGGCGACCGTTCTCCGATTCCAGTCGCGCCATCTGCTCCTGCTGGGCAAGACGTTCCTCGGCATCGCTGTCATGGCGGGAAAGCAGCTCCTTCAACTCATCCAGATAGCGGCGGTTCTGCTGAAGGCGGCTTTCATTCTCGTGCAACTGAAGCAGGTAGACCTGCAACTGTTCCGATTGCCGACGGATAGTAGTTTCCTTTCGGACAAGACGTTTCTGATAAATGTAAGCTACGACAGCTATCACTACAATCAGGCATATCGTGATGATGAACAGCATACGCTGCGCATCCGCTTTCTCCAATTTAAGACGTTGCTGTTCGGTGATGAGTTTCTGGTGGTCGTACTTCTCTTTGTAGGCGATGATTTCCTTACCTTTATCAATAGCTATGATAGAATCGTTGTAAAAAAGAAGAGAATCGCAATAGGTTTTCAGGTATTTACGGTATTTGGGAGTATCCCCCAATTTATATAGATACTCGTATGCAGACGCCTTAGTATAAATATTATAAGTATTCAAAGCTTTATTAAAAAAAATATAAGCAGAATCCTGTTGCCCTAAAAGGTAGTAGTTCTTTCCCGTCAATAAAGCTGGCCGGTATTTAATTGGAAAGCTTTTTATAATCTCTAAAGACTTTTTAATATCACCTTTATTCTTATATACTAAGGCTATTTCACTCTGTATGTCATAATAATAATTTTCAAGTTTAAGTTCTAAAGTCAATTCACTACATTTATGATACGTATCTATAGCCTTTGACAATGAATCTGAAATACAATAACATCTGGCCAGATATTTAAGAGAAGCTAACTGATAACGCTTGTTGGAATCTTTCACAGCATAATCATATGCCTTCCTACTGGCTTCCAAAGCATAATCAGCAAAATCACGATATAAATATAACCTACATAATGAGACCATGACCAGATAACCAGTTTTGTAGTCATCTGTTTTTTCCACTTCTGTTTTACCTTCCAGATAATACTGCATGGCGTCCTCTATATTCCTTAAGCCATAATTTATATCACCCATATAAAGTGCCGACATCGCCTTTCTACGGGCATTGTTTGTAGGCTTGTAATAATTGTATGCTATTCTTATAAGTGAATCAGAAGGGATTTTTATCATTTGTTTGTACTGCGCCTGTGTCACCAGCAGACACCACAGCGCATGATTCTCCTTATCCCTGCGTGCAGATGGCATGGGCATAGCCTCCAGGATGTGAAGCGCACTGTCCGGGTGGTCAAACATCACGGACTCTGCATGAACCAGTTCCGGAAACGGCGTTTTCTCCTTGCCGTTTCCGCTGCATCGGATATTCAAAAAAGCAGTACAACCAATCAGAATGCACAGTATATAGTGGGTTATCTTTCTCATTTCACAAAAGTTTCATGCAAAAATAAGAATATTCCAGTACTATACACATGATTGCTCACATTTAGTTAATGGCAAAGGAAAGACTCAGTGATTCATAACGGAAAAGTCTGTTTTTTTATATATCTTTGCTTCTAGTACAAAAAGAAGCAGTTTATGAAATTTCCGATTGGCATTCAGAGTTTTGAGCAAATTATAGAAGAGGGATACATTTACGTAGATAAAACTGATATAATATACGACCTCACGCACAATGGTAAGATTTATTTTCTCAGTCGTCCACGACGGTTCGGGAAAAGTCTTCTGGTTTCCACCTTGGAGAATTACTATTCAGGACGTAAGGAACTGTTCCGCGGTCTTGCCATAGAAAAGATGGAAATAGAATGGAACGAGTATCCCGTATTCCATGTGGACTTCAATGCGACGAATTTCACCAACTCCGGAGAACTGGAAATGAAACTTAATTTTTATCTTGCAGAATGGGAAAAGAAGTATAATTTGCCAAATCGCACCAATGAATTAGGTTTGGGCGACCGCTTTATAAAGATACTTGAAGCCGCTCATCTTCAGACAGGTCGCCGTGCGGTGGTACTGGTAGACGAATACGACAAACCGATTCTTGATGTACTGGATGTAGATGCCGACCTAGAGAACAATCACCGCAATATTCTGAAAGCTTTTTATTCTGTATTTAAGGGGGCAGACAAACACTTGCAGTTCGTACTGCTGACCGGTGTAACCAAGTTCTCCCAGGTAAGTGTATTCAGCGGATTCAACCAGCCGAAGGATATCAGTATGGATATCCGTTACGAGGCTTTATGCGGTATTACTCAGAAGGAGATTGAAGAATATTTTACAGAACCGGTATCGCAAATGGCTGTGGAATACCAGTGCACCCAGCAGGAAATGTATAAACTGCTGAAGCAACAGTACGATGGTTACCATTTCAGCGATAAGCTGACAGATATTTACAATCCTTTCAGTCTGTTAAATGCTCTCGATGCCAAACGTATCAAGGATTATTGGTTCAGCACTGGAACTCCTACCTATCTGATTCGTCTGCTCAACCATTCGCATGAAAGGATGAACGAATTTACGGGAAAGTATTACACACCGGCTGAGTTTATAGACTACAAGGCTGATGTGGAACGCCCTTTGCCTATGATATACCAAAGCGGATACCTTACTATAAAGGCATACGACAGAGAGTTCAACACATTCCTGCTGGATTTCCCGAACAATGAGGTAAAGGGAGGGTTTCTTACAATGGTGGCATCATCCTATCTGCAACCGTCTGAAGAGACTGGCAGCTGGATTAGAAGCCTTGTTGTTGCCCTGCGTAAAGGAGAAGTGGAACACGTGCACGGGCTCTTTACGTCTTTCCTTGCCGGCATTCCTTACACCATGCGCCGAAAGGAAAACGAAGTGGAACGCGAGCGGTATTTCCAGTACACGTTCTATCTCATTATGCGCCTGGTCAGTGTCTATACGGTTTACACTGAAAAAGCCCAGAGTCAGGGGCGTGTGGACTGTATCGTAGAGACTCCGCAGTATGTATATATCTTTGAATTCAAGCTGGACGGTACGGCTGAAGAGGCACTTCGGCAGATAGAGGAAAAAGGATATGCACGTGAATATGCGCTTGACAGCCGCAAAGTTTATAAGATTGGGGCATCCTTCTCTTCTGAAACTGGTACGGTTAGTGACTGGGCTGTAGATTAATGAAGAAAATGTCTATTCACAAAAAAAATTCAGAACTCTGCCTTCACTAGAGCCGGAAGCGGTGTTTCCTCACTGCCGCTTCCGCTGTATTGTATGTTCAAAAAACGATGTTCCAATCAGGATGTATAATAAAATGTCTGAATATATTTCGTCAGCATAACTTATTTAAAGGTCTTTGAAACCTGCTCTCCAACTCGTTCAAGAGCTCCTTGAATATCAGAATCTACACTGATTCCAAGCGTAGTATAAGCACCCTGGCAGGACACTAAAGGACGGTCTGTATTGAAATCAATGAAATTTACAGTTACGACGGTTTCTTCCGGCTTTACAACGACACCGAATTTTGCAAGCAATAAAGAAGACTGCTCCTCTTCCGTCAAATCGCCAAGACGATACTGACTTACCATTTTCAACCCTGATTGCTCTACAGCATCGTATAACTGAATCTGATACTGCATAAGCTCAGGAGGCATTCTATACGTATCATTATCAATTACTGTGACGTATTTGTATTTCGTCAAATCAGCTCCCTGTGAAACTACAGATTTAGAGACTGTACAACCTGCCAAAATCATTGACAAAAACATACAGAATAGAAAAGTGTACTTTTTCATAATACTTGCAAGTTAATAAGCCATTAAACAATCAAAACAAATATATGGATAATCTTCAAATATCAAATACTTACCATTGTTATAACTTATAAATCATAACCAATAAATCCAAAAGGACAACTTCTCACGAAGCCGTCCCTTCAAGAAATCTTAAATGAATTTATCGAGAGAATTTTAGTTTTACAAACGACTTTTCTGACTGTCTCCCGCTCCGGTACCCTTGTACTTACTCTTGGCTGCATTAAACTTGTAGCGCAGAGTCAAGGCGATGCTGCGGCGTACTTTCTGTTTTAGCATCATTACACGATTTCCACTGTATAAAACAGTTTTGGCTGCGCTGGAATTAAACAGATCGTCCGCCTGAAGTCTGACACTCAGACGTTCATTAAAGAAGCTCTTATATAGACCTACATTAGCATACCAGCAACCTTCTGACACATAACTGTTCTCGTTATCTCCAGGAGTATCTGCCCCCAAATCTATATCCAGGCCAAATCCTGACGGCAAACTGAAGTGGTTACGGAAAGAAAACGAACCCATAGGGTTATTGAAATTCTCCAGACCACCGGGTACATCTACTTTGTACCACTGCTGAAGCAACATCAGCGTAAGTTGAGGAGACCAGATACCTATCGTAGGAGCAAGAGTCAAACTGGAATAGAGTTTGTCCGACCCATACCTGTTGTAGAAACTGAACAAAGAAACAGTCGGGTCGTCTTCCGAGTAAGCCTGACTAAGCTGAACAATTGCATCACGACCATGAATGTAACGTGTATTGAAATACAACCACTTGTATGATGCATTGAACGAAAGTCTGTTTATAACCGAAGGGCGCAAAAACGGATTTCCGCCTTCGTAAGTATAACGGTTGATATACGTCGTATTACTTCGGAGCATCCAGTACGAAGGGCGGTATATGCTTCCCGTATAGCTCAGCTGTAACTGGACTTTACCTACAGGCAGAGAAAGTGAAACGGAAGGGAACACATTATCGTAGGTGCGACTCTGTTCATCAATGCGCTTGTCTTCTTCGAAATAATCAGAAGCCAAGTGCTCATAGCGAACTCCGGCTCTTACTTGTAACTGACTTATACGGAAACCATATTCTGCAAAAAGGGCAAAACTATTCTCACGGATACGGCTTTCATCATCATTCAGAATTCCCTCCACATTCCGATAACTGTTCAGACGATTTGTATAAGTATATTCACCGCCAAACGAGAAATTGCCTTTCCACAGCGGATGCTCGGCTACCAACTTGGCAGCATATAGTGTATTTTTATCCCGGCTCTCGCTGATAACAGTCTGTTCTTTCCGTTCACCTTCTGCTGGAATAATTTCGTCCAGCATTTCCTGCGGTATCCTATTGTCCTGCCAAATCCTGTCGGCATTAAAGTCAATGTGCCAGTCGCCTACCTGTCCGTTATAATAAGTGTTCAGCGTATGGCTGGAGCTTACATGATTCTGCCCTCCGATGCTACTGCTTTCCTCGTAAGGAACATTATCTTGTGCGACATTGGTCTGCATATTAATCTCATCGTGGTGTTTTGGAGAACGGTCAAAGTTATAACGCATTCCCCACGAGTGGTTTTCATTAAACTGATAGTTGAGCGAAAGCATGGCAGACAGGTTCTGAATATGTACCCGGTCGTTCAATTGGGATTCCTGTTTCCACGTACGGTCGAGAAAAGTTTCCTGTACGATGCACTTGTTGTTTTCGCTTCGTCTGTCATTGCCTGAAAGCATACCCGACAAGTCAAAGCCTCCTTTACGATAGTTGAAATCAAATATATCACGCACTGTCCAGTCATAGCGATATTCGGTATAGAAACGGTTATCGAAACCAAAGCCTTCCCCTTGCGGCTTTTTGGTCCGAATACGGATAACAGCGTTTACCGTCGCATCATAGCGTGAACCAGGATTGTTTACCACTTCCACGCTTTTAATGTTATCCGAAGAAAGCTGATTCAGTTCGGAATTGTCTCGTACCTTACGACCATTGAGATAAATCTCCGGAGCACCAGCACCAAACACACGAACTTCTCCATCATCGGCAGATACCCCAGGAAGCTTGTCCAACAAATCCTCCACTGTTCCTGCCTTTTCAAGGATACTACCTGCTACGGTAGTCACCATGGCATCTCCTTTCAATTGCATCTTGGGTAAGTCGGCTTTTACAACCACTTCACTCAGCAGTTGTGCATCCGAAGCAAGTTGAACGATGCCAATATTAGCAGGAACCGTTGGTTTATATACTGTCTTATATCCGATAGAGGATATTTTTACAATCTGATTTTGCGATGTTGCCTCCAGCGTGAATGTTCCATCCTCACCGCTGACGGTTCCACTCACAAACGCCGAATCAGGCAGTGACAGCAGCACTACATTGGCATAAGGCAACGGCTGACTGTTCTCGTCAATCAGTTTTCCACTTACGTGTTGAGCAGACAAACACAGCGGCAAAAGACAGCCCGTAAATACGAGTAGAAATGCTTTTATTTTTTCCATTGTATGATTGATTTTAATTTTTCACTGCAAAATTTCCGAATCGTCAGTCCCTTTCTACTACCCTACGAAGTAGCATCGGTTTCTGCAAAATTATAATTAATAATCCTATCCTACATAGAAAACACCTCTACATCACCGGATACGGGAATGCGCCATAATACACTGTATTTTAGTATATTATGACGCATTATAAAATAGTGATATCTCTACAATTGCATTTTCAGGACTCTACCGGTCACCTGTCCAGCTTCATTTCTTCTGTAAATAGTTCTCTGAAAGAATTTGTAGCCAGGAGAGATCATGTAATTGGATTACTTGACAAATGTGATACCTCTTACTGGGGAGCCTGCCAGAAGTATCGGTCGTCATTGACGGAATAATTCCTCGGGTTCCGTTGGCCGCTGTCGCAGCCAGTAGGTTGCAGGAAGATGTAGTTGATGAGGTTCTCATGGTCGCTTTCCGTGTTGAACCCGTAGCGCGTCCAGCTTTCCAGATAGAACAGGTTCTTGGCCATGTACTCGTACAGATAGTCTTCCGTCGTAGTCTTCTTTTCATTGTTCCAGTTGGCTTCTTCGTTCACCTGGACAGGCAGACCACTTCTGAGGCGTGCACGCACTTCCTGCACACTCTGCAAGTTGCCCTGTTCATCCATCACCCAGGCATTGTTCGTGGGGTCTATCCAGAGCCACTTGCCGAGAGTGGACGAATAGACAGCATTAATGACGTGGCAGTCGCTGATGTACGTCTTCGGCATGCAGGTAATGACACGCGACGGGATTCCCATTGACAGATAACACTCGTTCAGCACCGTGGCCAGTCCGCGGCAGTTCAGCCCACAGCTACCGTCCTTGCAGGCCTCAGCAAAGTTGATGGAGTTGTTTCCACCCTTCGGATTACCGTTCTGCCCGTCGTGGCGTATCTTGTCGTGGATATAGGTCAGGATGCTTTTGATGGTAGCCAGTTCATCGCCCGGCACGGCTACACTATCCAGCTGGAAATAGTCACGGACGCGCTTCAGGTCGGGTTCATCAGCCTGCGCATAGACAATCTGGGGCAGGCTGTCGACTGACTGCGTGCGGGTGTATTCCGGCGCATTCTGCAGGATATAGAGATAATCGGTAGTTTCTTTCAGACGCTTCAGGGCGGGTTGTAGTTCAGGTGCATCCAGAATGTCTTTCAGGTCTTCGTCGTTGATTACCCTGTTGTAGCTTATTTCAAGCTTTCCGCTGTCCAGTGCTTTGAGCAGGTTGTTGGTAGCTTCTTGTTTTTTCCCTTGTATTGCCTGGATGCTGGCCATGTTATAGTAGCTGGCGTATTTGAAATAGGCATAACCTTCGGCCAGTTGCGTCGCTTGTGCGTCGTATAAGTCGATAATCTTCTGGCAGAGGGCTTCGGCAGCCGGATAATCCTTCCCTGTATATGCGTCAAAGAATTGTGCATTTAGCGAATCAGCAGCGGCCAGAAACTTCCGTTCGGCATCTGTTTGTGCCGACAAACTTGTGAAGCAGATTAAACTTAGTAGTAAAATCAGCAAGTGTCCTTTCAGTCTTTTCATTGTGTATTCTGTTTAAAAATTGGTTTTCAATAGAGTATTCAAGCTATAAATGTAAAGCTAATTATTCCATACCACTATATTAGTGTTGAATATTCTTTTCCAGCACTTTCTGAATGATTCCCTTCACTTCCTCTTTGCTTTTGATGGCAGCCGGATGAGCATGAAAAACATTATATTCGTCAATGGCAACATCCAGGGGTATCTCTGCACCAGGTTGTGTTGCCTGGAAGAATATGGTCAGACGGCGCTTGATTTCAGGTTCAAATTCTTTGGTAATGAGTCCTTCAATACCCCATGCAGCTACATGGTCGTAGAGGGGTGCATAATAGATAAGTCCATCTGCCACATCTTGCCAACACTTGTTCTTTGATTTGGTCGTGGTACCTCCAACGTGACCGTTGTAAGCAGTTTCTCCGTAAGGTGTGTTTTTCAAATCAATAGCGAACGGGCGGCATTCCAACAGTTCAAAGGCTGCATCCCAATTTCCACCACCGGTCATCGGGAAATTACTGCCGTCAAACAGGTCGTAATCAAACCAATTCAGTACCACGATTTTGACTCGCTCTTTTCCAAAGATTTTCTTCATCCACCAACCCTGTGCTCCATAAACAGTATTGCTCTTTTTAAGAATAAACGAATCGTTGATGGAATGAGGCTGATTAGTTATCACCAAGGCCTTGCGTTTACCGTTCAAGGGTGTCTGACGTGCATACATTTCCGAAATATGGGTAGCCATTAAACTGTCGCGATCGTTCAAACCAGGAGACTTCCAGAAATCCTTGTAGTCCTCTACAGTACGGATTTCATCCCATGAGAACTCGCAATCGGTCAGTCCAAGCCTGATTTTCCTTGGAGAGATACGGTTTATTTCATATATACCTTTCAGGAACTTCACGCGGTTGTATTTCTCCCACATCGGATAGAAATTCTCAGTCTTCCTGTAGTAGGCATACAGGCTGTCCATAAAAGCCGCCTCTGTTGGATAACTGTCTTGCAGCAGGCCGTTTACATCATCGTTCATGTTGTACGAGCCGACTTCGGTATAAACATATCCTATCTGTTCGGCAAAACGAGGATCTGCCAGGATGTCGTGAATCAGGTCGTATTGTACCGTATCACGGTGGTCGCGCTCGCCCAGCACTACTATATCCGATTTCTCAAACTGCTTGAATATGTATTCTTTGGGAGACATTCCCTTTTCAGCTGCGCATGTACGCAACGCCTCAATAGAGGGTGTCTGTGCCTTTAATGCAATGGCTGTTAAGGCACAAGAGATAAATAATAATAGTTTTCTCATTAGCAGAAATGTTTTCATTTTTTCCATGGTATGAAATTTTATAAAGTAGTTTTGACTACCGCAAAATTAAAATTATTATCTCTAGCTTATATGAAAACCATCTCTACATCCCTTTATACAAGAATGCGCCATAACATACTGTACTATAGCATATTATGACGCATTATAAAATAGCATTATCTCTACAATTGCATTCTCAGAACTCTACCAGCCACCTGTCCAGTGTCATATCGTCCGTAAAACTTACCCGACCGGATTCAAGGAGGTGTTTCTTCAGGCGGAACTTCTTCTGAGAGATGGAAGCCAGGGAAACGGCAAAGATGGAAGCCAGCTGCGTATTGTTGAAGCGAAGACGGATGAGCAGACAAAGACGAAGCTCCTGCTCCGTAAGCTGAGGGCAGCAGGCAAGTAAGCGGCTGATGAAATCGCCCCAGGCTGTCGTGCACAACTGCATCAGCTCCTCCCACTCCGAATCGCTCAGAACGCGGCTTTTCTTCCGAAGACCGGATACAAGCTTGTGACTGTCCAACACATAGTCGGTCAGGCGGCGCTCGTTCTCTTTCAGCTTCAGACTTTCTTCCGAGAGGCGGCGCAACTGCTCTACATCCTTGTGGGCATCACGCAAGCGAGAAGCGTAATCGCCGATACGATACTGCAGGTCATCAATCGTAGTCAGAAGGCGACCGTTCTCCGATTCCAGTCGCGCCATCTGCTCCTGCTGGGCAAGACGTTCCTCGGCATCGCTGTCATGGCGGGAAAGCAGCTCCTTCAACTCATCCAGATAGCGGCGGTTCTGCTGAAGGCGGCTTTCATTCTCGTGCAACTGAAGCAGGTAGACCTGCAACTGTTCCGATTGCCGACGGATAGTAGTTTCCTTTCGGACAAGACGTTTCTGATAAATGTAAGCTACGACAGCTATCACTACAATCAGGCATATCGTGATGATGAACAGCATACGCTGCGCATCCGCTTTCTCCAATTTAAGACGTTGCTGTTCGGTGATGAGTTTCTGGTGGTCGTACTTCTCTTTGTAGGCGATGATTTCCTTACCTTTATCAATAGCTATGATAGAATCGTTGTAAAAAAGAAGAGAATCGCAATAGGTTTTCAGGTATTTACGGTATTTGGGAGTATCCCCCAATTTATATAGATACTCGTATGCAGACGCCTTAGTATAAATATTATAAGTATTCAAAGCTTTATTAAAAAAAATATAAGCAGAATCCTGTTGCCCTAAAAGGTAGTAGTTCTTTCCCGTCAATAAAGCTGGCCGGTATTTAATTGGAAAGCTTTTTATAATCTCTAAAGACTTTTTAATATCACCTTTATTCTTATATACTAAGGCTATTTCACTCTGTATGTCATAATAATAATTTTCAAGTTTAAGTTCTAAAGTCAATTCACTACATTTATGATACGTATCTATAGCCTTTGACAATGAATCTGAAATACAATAACATCTGGCCAGATATTTAAGAGAAGCTAACTGATAACGCTTGTTGGAATCTTTCACAGCATAATCATATGCCTTCCTACTGGCTTCCAAAGCATAATCAGCAAAATCACGATATAAATATAACCTACATAATGAGACCATGACCAGATAACCAGTTTTGTAGTCATCTGTTTTTTCCACTTCTGTTTTACCTTCCAGATAATACTGCATGGCGTCCTCTATATTCCTTAAGCCATAATTTATATCACCCATATAAAGTGCCGACATCGCCTTTCTACGGGCATTGTTTGTAGGCTTGTAATAATTGTATGCTATTCTTATAAGTGAATCAGAAGGGATTTTTATCATTTGTTTGTACTGCGCCTGTGTCACCAGCAGACACCACAGCGCATGATTCTCCTTATCCCTGCGTGCAGATGGCATGGGCATAGCCTCCAGGATGTGAAGCGCACTGTCCGGGTGGTCAAACATCACGGACTCTGCATGAACCAGTTCCGGAAACGGCGTTTTCTCCTTGCCGTTTCCGCTGCATCGGATATTCAAAAAAGCAGTACAACCAATCAGAATGCACAGTATATAGTGGGTTATCTTTCTCATTTCACAAAAGTTTCATGCAAAAATAAGAATATTCCAGTACTATACACATGATTGCTCACATTTAGTTAATGGCAAAGGAAAGACTCAGTGATTCATAACGGAAAAGTCTGTTTTTTTATATATCTTTGCTTCTAGTACAAAAAGAAGCAGTTTATGAAATTTCCGATTGGCATTCAGAGTTTTGAGCAAATTATAGAAGAGGGATACATTTACGTAGATAAAACTGATATAATATACGACCTCACGCACAATGGTAAGATTTATTTTCTCAGTCGTCCACGACGGTTCGGGAAAAGTCTTCTGGTTTCCACCTTGGAGAATTACTATTCAGGACGTAAGGAACTGTTCCGCGGTCTTGCCATAGAAAAGATGGAAATAGAATGGAACGAGTATCCCGTATTCCATGTGGACTTCAATGCGACGAATTTCACCAACTCCGGAGAACTGGAAATGAAACTTAATTTTTATCTTGCAGAATGGGAAAAGAAGTATAATTTGCCAAATCGCACCAATGAATTAGGTTTGGGCGACCGCTTTATAAAGATACTTGAAGCCGCTCATCTTCAGACAGGTCGCCGTGCGGTGGTACTGGTAGACGAATACGACAAACCGATTCTTGATGTACTGGATGTAGATGCCGACCTAGAGAACAATCACCGCAATATTCTGAAAGCTTTTTATTCTGTATTTAAGGGGGCAGACAAACACTTGCAGTTCGTACTGCTGACCGGTGTAACCAAGTTCTCCCAGGTAAGTGTATTCAGCGGATTCAACCAGCCGAAGGATATCAGTATGGATATCCGTTACGAGGCTTTATGCGGTATTACTCAGAAGGAGATTGAAGAATATTTTACAGAACCGGTATCGCAAATGGCTGTGGAATACCAGTGCACCCAGCAGGAAATGTATAAACTGCTGAAGCAACAGTACGATGGTTACCATTTCAGCGATAAGCTGACAGATATTTACAATCCTTTCAGTCTGTTAAATGCTCTCGATGCCAAACGTATCAAGGATTATTGGTTCAGCACTGGAACTCCTACCTATCTGATTCGTCTGCTCAACCATTCGCATGAAAGGATGAACGAATTTACGGGAAAGTATTACACACCGGCTGAGTTTATAGACTACAAGGCTGATGTGGAACGCCCTTTGCCTATGATATACCAAAGCGGATACCTTACTATAAAGGCATACGACAGAGAGTTCAACACATTCCTGCTGGATTTCCCGAACAATGAGGTAAAGGGAGGGTTTCTTACAATGGTGGCATCATCCTATCTGCAACCGTCTGAAGAGACTGGCAGCTGGATTAGAAGCCTTGTTGTTGCCCTGCGTAAAGGAGAAGTGGAACACGTGCACGGGCTCTTTACGTCTTTCCTTGCCGGCATTCCTTACACCATGCGCCGAAAGGAAAACGAAGTGGAACGCGAGCGGTATTTCCAGTACACGTTCTATCTCATTATGCGCCTGGTCAGTGTCTATACGGTTTACACTGAAAAAGCCCAGAGTCAGGGGCGTGTGGACTGTATCGTAGAGACTCCGCAGTATGTATATATCTTTGAATTCAAGCTGGACGGTACGGCTGAAGAGGCACTTCGGCAGATAGAGGAAAAAGGATATGCACGTGAATATGCGCTTGACAGCCGCAAAGTTTATAAGATTGGGGCATCCTTCTCTTCTGAAACTGGTACGGTTAGTGACTGGGCTGTAGATTAATGAAGAAAATGTCTATTCACAAAAAAAATTCAGAACTCTGCCTTCACTAGAGCCGGAAGCGGTGTTTCCTCACTGCCGCTTCCGCTGTATTGTATGTTCAAAAAACGATGTTCCAATCAGGATGTATAATAAAATGTCTGAATATATTTCGTCAGCATAACTTATTTAAAGGTCTTTGAAACCTGCTCTCCAACTCGTTCAAGAGCTCCTTGAATATCAGAATCTACACTGATTCCAAGCGTAGTATAAGCACCCTGGCAGGACACTAAAGGACGGTCTGTATTGAAATCAATGAAATTTACAGTTACGACGGTTTCTTCCGGCTTTACAACGACACCGAATTTTGCAAGCAATAAAGAAGACTGCTCCTCTTCCGTCAAATCGCCAAGACGATACTGACTTACCATTTTCAACCCTGATTGCTCTACAGCATCGTATAACTGAATCTGATACTGCATAAGCTCAGGAGGCATTCTATACGTATCATTATCAATTACTGTGACGTATTTGTATTTCGTCAAATCAGCTCCCTGTGAAACTACAGATTTAGAGACTGTACAACCTGCCAAAATCATTGACAAAAACATACAGAATAGAAAAGTGTACTTTTTCATAATACTTGCAAGTTAATAAGCCATTAAACAATCAAAACAAATATATGGATAATCTTCAAATATCAAATACTTACCATTGTTATAACTTATAAATCATAACCAATAAATCCAAAAGGACAACTTCTCACGAAGCCGTCCCTTCAAGAAATCTTAAATGAATTTATCGAGAGAATTTTAGTTTTACAAACGACTTTTCTGACTGTCTCCCGCTCCGGTACCCTTGTACTTACTCTTGGCTGCATTAAACTTGTAGCGCAGAGTCAAGGCGATGCTGCGGCGTACTTTCTGTTTTAGCATCATTACACGATTTCCACTGTATAAAACAGTTTTGGCTGCGCTGGAATTAAACAGATCGTCCGCCTGAAGTCTGACACTCAGACGTTCATTAAAGAAGCTCTTATATAGACCTACATTAGCATACCAGCAACCTTCTGACACATAACTGTTCTCGTTATCTCCAGGAGTATCTGCCCCCAAATCTATATCCAGGCCAAATCCTGACGGCAAACTGAAGTGGTTACGGAAAGAAAACGAACCCATAGGGTTATTGAAATTCTCCAGACCACCGGGTACATCTACTTTGTACCACTGCTGAAGCAACATCAGCGTAAGTTGAGGAGACCAGATACCTATCGTAGGAGCAAGAGTCAAACTGGAATAGAGTTTGTCCGACCCATACCTGTTGTAGAAACTGAACAAAGAAACAGTCGGGTCGTCTTCCGAGTAAGCCTGACTAAGCTGAACAATTGCATCACGACCATGAATGTAACGTGTATTGAAATACAACCACTTGTATGATGCATTGAACGAAAGTCTGTTTATAACCGAAGGGCGCAAAAACGGATTTCCGCCTTCGTAAGTATAACGGTTGATATACGTCGTATTACTTCGGAGCATCCAGTACGAAGGGCGGTATATGCTTCCCGTATAGCTCAGCTGTAACTGGACTTTACCTACAGGCAGAGAAAGTGAAACGGAAGGGAACACATTATCGTAGGTGCGACTCTGTTCATCAATGCGCTTGTCTTCTTCGAAATAATCAGAAGCCAAGTGCTCATAGCGAACTCCGGCTCTTACTTGTAACTGACTTATACGGAAACCATATTCTGCAAAAAGGGCAAAACTATTCTCACGGATACGGCTTTCATCATCATTCAGAATTCCCTCCACATTCCGATAACTGTTCAGACGATTTGTATAAGTATATTCACCGCCAAACGAGAAATTGCCTTTCCACAGCGGATGCTCGGCTACCAACTTGGCAGCATATAGTGTATTTTTATCCCGGCTCTCGCTGATAACAGTCTGTTCTTTCCGTTCACCTTCTGCTGGAATAATTTCGTCCAGCATTTCCTGCGGTATCCTATTGTCCTGCCAAATCCTGTCGGCATTAAAGTCAATGTGCCAGTCGCCTACCTGTCCGTTATAATAAGTGTTCAGCGTATGGCTGGAGCTTACATGATTCTGCCCTCCGATGCTACTGCTTTCCTCGTAAGGAACATTATCTTGTGCGACATTGGTCTGCATATTAATCTCATCGTGGTGTTTTGGAGAACGGTCAAAGTTATAACGCATTCCCCACGAGTGGTTTTCATTAAACTGATAGTTGAGCGAAAGCATGGCAGACAGGTTCTGAATATGTACCCGGTCGTTCAATTGGGATTCCTGTTTCCACGTACGGTCGAGAAAAGTTTCCTGTACGATGCACTTGTTGTTTTCGCTTCGTCTGTCATTGCCTGAAAGCATACCCGACAAGTCAAAGCCTCCTTTACGATAGTTGAAATCAAATATATCACGCACTGTCCAGTCATAGCGATATTCGGTATAGAAACGGTTATCGAAACCAAAGCCTTCCCCTTGCGGCTTTTTGGTCCGAATACGGATAACAGCGTTTACCGTCGCATCATAGCGTGAACCAGGATTGTTTACCACTTCCACGCTTTTAATGTTATCCGAAGAAAGCTGATTCAGTTCGGAATTGTCTCGTACCTTACGACCATTGAGATAAATCTCCGGAGCACCAGCACCAAACACACGAACTTCTCCATCATCGGCAGATACCCCAGGAAGCTTGTCCAACAAATCCTCCACTGTTCCTGCCTTTTCAAGGATACTACCTGCTACGGTAGTCACCATGGCATCTCCTTTCAATTGCATCTTGGGTAAGTCGGCTTTTACAACCACTTCACTCAGCAGTTGTGCATCCGAAGCAAGTTGAACGATGCCAATATTAGCAGGAACCGTTGGTTTATATACTGTCTTATATCCGATAGAGGATATTTTTACAATCTGATTTTGCGATGTTGCCTCCAGCGTGAATGTTCCATCCTCACCGCTGACGGTTCCACTCACAAACGCCGAATCAGGCAGTGACAGCAGCACTACATTGGCATAAGGCAACGGCTGACTGTTCTCGTCAATCAGTTTTCCACTTACGTGTTGAGCAGACAAACACAGCGGCAAAAGACAGCCCGTAAATACGAGTAGAAATGCTTTTATTTTTTCCATTGTATGATTGATTTTAATTTTTCACTGCAAAATTTCCGAATCGTCAGTCCCTTTCTACTACCCTACGAAGTAGCATCGGTTTCTGCAAAATTATAATTAATAATCCTATCCTACATAGAAAACACCTCTACATCACCGGATACGGGAATGCGCCATAATACACTGTATTTTAGTATATTATGACGCATTATAAAATAGTGATATCTCTACAATTGCATTTTCAGGACTCTACCGGTCACCTGTCCAGCTTCATTTCTTCTGTAAATAGTTCTCTGAAAGAATTTGTAGCCAGGAGAGATCATGTAATTGGATTACTTGACAAATGTGATACCTCTTACTGGGGAGCCTGCCAGAAGTATCGGTCGTCATTGACGGAATAATTCCTCGGGTTCCGTTGGCCGCTGTCGCAGCCAGTAGGTTGCAGGAAGATGTAGTTGATGAGGTTCTCATGGTCGCTTTCCGTGTTGAACCCGTAGCGCGTCCAGCTTTCCAGATAGAACAGGTTCTTGGCCATGTACTCGTACAGATAGTCTTCCGTCGTAGTCTTCTTTTCATTGTTCCAGTTGGCTTCTTCGTTCACCTGGACAGGCAGACCACTTCTGAGGCGTGCACGCACTTCCTGCACACTCTGCAAGTTGCCCTGTTCATCCATCACCCAGGCATTGTTCGTGGGGTCTATCCAGAGCCACTTGCCGAGAGTGGACGAATAGACAGCATTAATGACGTGGCAGTCGCTGATGTACGTCTTCGGCATGCAGGTAATGACACGCGACGGGATTCCCATTGACAGATAACACTCGTTCAGCACCGTGGCCAGTCCGCGGCAGTTCAGCCCACAGCTACCGTCCTTGCAGGCCTCAGCAAAGTTGATGGAGTTGTTTCCACCCTTCGGATTACCGTTCTGCCCGTCGTGGCGTATCTTGTCGTGGATATAGGTCAGGATGCTTTTGATGGTAGCCAGTTCATCGCCCGGCACGGCTACACTATCCAGCTGGAAATAGTCACGGACGCGCTTCAGGTCGGGTTCATCAGCCTGCGCATAGACAATCTGGGGCAGGCTGTCGACTGACTGCGTGCGGGTGTATTCCGGCGCATTCTGCAGGATATAGAGATAATCGGTAGTTTCTTTCAGACGCTTCAGGGCGGGTTGTAGTTCAGGTGCATCCAGAATGTCTTTCAGGTCTTCGTCGTTGATTACCCTGTTGTAGCTTATTTCAAGCTTTCCGCTGTCCAGTGCTTTGAGCAGGTTGTTGGTAGCTTCTTGTTTTTTCCCTTGTATTGCCTGGATGCTGGCCATGTTATAGTAGCTGGCGTATTTGAAATAGGCATAACCTTCGGCCAGTTGCGTCGCTTGTGCGTCGTATAAGTCGATAATCTTCTGGCAGAGGGCTTCGGCAGCCGGATAATCCTTCCCTGTATATGCGTCAAAGAATTGTGCATTTAGCGAATCAGCAGCGGCCAGAAACTTCCGTTCGGCATCTGTTTGTGCCGACAAACTTGTGAAGCAGATTAAACTTAGTAGTAAAATCAGCAAGTGTCCTTTCAGTCTTTTCATTGTGTATTCTGTTTAAAAATTGGTTTTCAATAGAGTATTCAAGCTATAAATGTAAAGCTAATTATTCCATACCACTATATTAGTGTTGAATATTCTTTTCCAGCACTTTCTGAATGATTCCCTTCACTTCCTCTTTGCTTTTGATGGCAGCCGGATGAGCATGAAAAACATTATATTCGTCAATGGCAACATCCAGGGGTATCTCTGCACCAGGTTGTGTTGCCTGGAAGAATATGGTCAGACGGCGCTTGATTTCAGGTTCAAATTCTTTGGTAATGAGTCCTTCAATACCCCATGCAGCTACATGGTCGTAGAGGGGTGCATAATAGATAAGTCCATCTGCCACATCTTGCCAACACTTGTTCTTTGATTTGGTCGTGGTACCTCCAACGTGACCGTTGTAAGCAGTTTCTCCGTAAGGTGTGTTTTTCAAATCAATAGCGAACGGGCGGCATTCCAACAGTTCAAAGGCTGCATCCCAATTTCCACCACCGGTCATCGGGAAATTACTGCCGTCAAACAGGTCGTAATCAAACCAATTCAGTACCACGATTTTGACTCGCTCTTTTCCAAAGATTTTCTTCATCCACCAACCCTGTGCTCCATAAACAGTATTGCTCTTTTTAAGAATAAACGAATCGTTGATGGAATGAGGCTGATTAGTTATCACCAAGGCCTTGCGTTTACCGTTCAAGGGTGTCTGACGTGCATACATTTCCGAAATATGGGTAGCCATTAAACTGTCGCGATCGTTCAAACCAGGAGACTTCCAGAAATCCTTGTAGTCCTCTACAGTACGGATTTCATCCCATGAGAACT
>Ash_p1__coassemble_290_pt1 | contig 33277 bp, 24 predicted proteins | sample Ash_p1__metabat2_low_PE_021 | metagenome-assembled genome bin Ash_p1 | reverse complement strand
AAACCTTTAATCTTGCAGTCATTTCCTGATTGCGAGTGCAAAGGTAGTACTTTTTTTGAAATCTGCAAAATTTTGCAGGTAAATTTTTTATTATTTTTGAAGGTGTATTTTGTTATGCCTTGTATAACAGCAGGTTATGCTCTTTATTTTTTTATGGATACTACGGAGTCTTCATAATTACCCCGTAGTATTGGACTGTTTATTTGATTAGGATATACTCTATCGGTTGTTCTTTTTGAGTATCAAGAGGAGTTGCTTGATACGTTATACGGCTAAAATCGATGTTTTTTAAGTCAATGCAGCGGATAGCACTGTTATGCATGCTGCGATAATATATCCGTCGGTTAGCTATATCTGTTGCAGAAGTCCATTGAGTAGCACTGGGCAGGTCCGTAGGTTGCTGTCCTTTCTGGAATTCAATTCCGATAGGAATATCGAAATTATTCAGAATCTGGAAACACTGCTGTACGGTCTTTTCTTCTGTATTCAGTTTAGGAGCTGTAGCCTGATAGAAGGCTGCACGTACAAATCGTGAAGGAGGGGTAATATCACCCGGCAGGCCGTAGAAACCACTTCCTACACCGAAAGAGGTAAGCTGAATGCTGTCCAGTTTCTGTGCCGGAGCGCTTCCGGGAAGTAAGCTTACATAATTGTTCAGATTGGTCATCTGCCATTCAAATCCCGGAGAGTTGGTCAGTACGCCCAGTTCGTTGTCGAAGAAATGAGCTTCTCCATTAGTTCACTCTGTTTCTTGAGGTTGTTTTAGACTTTGATTGAATTTACGGTCCTGCTGTTTGATGTACCGCTGATAGTAAGACAGAAGCAGTGTGGTGCATGGTAAGGCGATAATCATACCCAGCATTCCCATGAGTGACCCCCATACAGAAAGTGAAAGTAGAATAATAGCAGGATTCAGTCCTGTGATTTTTCCCATAATCTTAGGAACAAGTACCGTATCCTGGATGAGTTGCACAACACAGAACACCAGTAAGGCACAGAAGCATATCCACCAGAAATTTTCACCCGTATCAGCAGCTTTAAGCAGTGCTAATAGGATGGTAGGAATAAATCCGATGATTTGTAAATAGGGAACCATGTTGAGCAGTCCGATGAAAAGTCCCAGTCCGATAGCCATCGGAAAATCTATAATCAGAAAACCGATGCTGAAAAGAATACCTACCAGAAAAGCCACCAGCGCTTGTCCTCTGAAGTACTGATTCATACTGAATTTTACGTCATTTACCAGTTGGAGAACAGTTCCCTGATGTTTGGCCGGAATCAGCTTTACCCATCCGTCAGCAATTTCTTCGTAATCCAGAAGGATAAAAAAGAGGTACAGCAACATGATAAATCCGGTTACAATCCACATGATAACATTATAGGATGTAGAGATGATAGACCACATCTGCGACATGATTTCCTTGATTGTTCCTGTCATATTACTGCTGCTTAAATTATTGTATATCCATTTCATGTCAATATGTTCATGGATAAAATTTGCCACAGTTCCTGGAATTTGTGCTTTCCGGCTTCCTTCTATGAAAAAGTCAGCCAGCAAATCCTTTAGCTTGGTAAACTCTTCTACCATTGGAGGGACTAAGAAGAGACTGGCTGTTGTGATGACGACAAGGACTCCCAGCAAGACGAGGATAATGGACAAGGCTCTGTTTTTTATTCGCAGCTTGTTTTGCGTAAATATTACAGCCGGATACATCAGGTAGGCGATGAGCCAGGCGATAAAGAAAGGCAGCAGGACACTGCTCAACCGGTTCAGCATATAGAGTACACCAATGATGATGGCTCCTGTAAGTATACCTCGGATGAAACTATCGAAGGTAATTTTCTTTTCGGTAAACATAATATTATTTTTTATTAGGGATGTTCTTCTTTCATCAATTTCTGGTAGCATCTTCTGCAAAGAGGCTCGTATTCGGCTTTTTCTCCCAGTAACACTCTTTTGTCGTTTGCTATGGTACGGTGGGAAATATAAGCCAGATCTCCACAACGGACACAGATGGCGTGTACTTTGGTAACTTCATCGGCTATGGCGCACAGTGCCGGTATCGGGCCAAAAGGTATTCCTTTGTAGTCCATATCCAGTCCGGCAATAATTACCCTGACTCCGTTATTGGCCAGCTCGTTGCATACATCAACCAGCCCTTCATCGAAAAATTGTGCTTCGTCAATTCCCACTACATCAATCTCGGATGTAAACAGCAGGATAGAGCCGGAAGAGTCTACGGGGGTAGACTGAATGGAATTGCTGTCGTGCGAAACGACTTTTTCTTCAGAATAACGGGTATCGATGGATGGCTTGAATATTTCTACGCGCTGTTTGGCAAAGCTGGCACGCTTTAGTCTGCGAATCAGCTCTTCCGTCTTACCGGAAAACATTGAGCCGCAAATAACTTCAATCCGTCCGCGTCGGTTGGTCTCGTGTATGTGGTCTTCAGAAAAAACTACCATAAAATTATGAAGAATTTAAATAGAGTTATTGTAAATACATGTCGGTCACAAAAATACAATTTATGCACTAAAAAAGTTTCCAAATCTTCTTTTTTCTATAAAAACGCAGGAAATTGCTTGTTGTTTAGTGTGTCACTGTTAAATATTGTATCCATTTATAGGCTTAAAACAGATTATTTTTAACTTTGCCTTATTCAATACTATCAATAAAATATGGGAAAGCTATATGTAGTACCTACTCCGGTAGGTAATTTGGACGACATGACATTTCGCGCCATAAAGGTTTTAAAGGAGGCCGACTTAATCTTGGCCGAAGATACACGTACCTCGGGTATCTTGTTGAAGCATTTTGAGATTAAGAATGCCATGCAGTCGCATCATAAGTTTAATGAGCACCGTACGGTAGAGGCCCTTGCGCAGCGGATACAGGCTGGCGAAACTGTAGCCTTGATTTCGGACGCTGGAACGCCGGCCATTTCAGACCCGGGTTTCCTGCTGGTTCGTGAATGTGTACGGAATGGGGTAGAAGTAGAGTGTTTGCCCGGTGCAACGGCTTTTGTTCCGGCCTTGGTGATGTCTGGTCTGCCCAATGACCGGTTTTGTTTCGAAGGCTTTTTGCCTCAGAAAAAAGGTCGTGTTACGCGACTGACAGTATTGCAGGAAGAAACACGTACCATGATTTTCTATGAATCTCCCTATCGTGTAGTTAAGACACTGACGCAGTTTTCCGAATTTTTTGGAGCAGAGCGTCAGGTAGCTGTCTGCCGTGAAATTTCGAAGGTGCATGAAGAATGTGTACGCGGTACGCTGCAGGAGGTCATTGCTCATTTCACGGCAAATGAGCCTAGAGGTGAGTTTGTGATAGTATTGGCTGGAAAAGATAATTAAAACTAATAAATATTTGAGGCTTATGAAAAAAGTTGTTTTATTTTCGTTATGTGTAGCTGCATTGGCTTCATGTGACAACGGAGCTCAAAACAAGAGTGCTTTACAGGCGCAGAATGATTCTTTGATGATTGAATTGTCTACCCGCAATGCCGAGTTGGATGAAATTATGGGAGCTTTCAATGAAATTCAAGAAGGGTTCCGCGAAATCAACGAGGCTGAAAATCGTGTGAACCTCAATGGTGGCATTGAGAATCAGTCGGCTGCCAGCAAGGTGAAAGATGATATTCGTTTTATTAGTGAAAAGCTGAAATCGAACCGTGAACAGATTGCTGCTTTGGAAAAGCAGTTGAAAAATAGCAAATACCGGTCTGCTCAGTTAAAAAAGGCGCTGCAAAACCTGAATAAAGAGTTGGCCGAAAAACAGCAGCAGATTGAGACACTGCAGGCTGAATTGGCTTCGAAGAATATCCGTATTGCCGAACTTGATGAGGCTGTTGTAGGTTTGAATAAAAACGTAGAAGACCTTACTGCCGAGAACGAAGCAAAGGCTAAGACGGTGGCAAGCCAGGATAAAGCGCTGAATACAGCTTGGTATGTATTCGGTACAAAGTCTGAATTGAAAGACCAGAAGATTCTGCAGAAAGGGGATGTCTTGAAAAACGGTGACTTCAACAAGGATTACTTTACTAAGATTGACATCCGTACGGATAAAGAGATTAAACTTTATTCTAAGCGTGCAGAATTGCTGACTACTCACCCTGAAGGTTCATATGAACTGGTTAAGGATGATAAAAACCAGTTGGTTCTGAAAATCAAGAATCCAAATGCTTTCTGGAGTGTGTCACGCTATTTGGTTATCCAGGTTAGATAAGTTTAAACTGTAAATATAGAAAAGTCGTTTTAATCTGTGCAAGAGCAGGTTAAAACGGCTTTTTTTGTTGTGTTTTAATGCTGTTGGTAGCTCATTTGTGTTATCCGGTGAATTGTGTTTTATCCCTTTGGGTGTACTATATTTCATTTAAGGGTAGTTTTTAAGTGTGTCATTTATTTGATAAACCTGTATCAAAACTGTGGTGAATGTTTAGCTCTTAAATGGTGTAAGTTTGTCACTATAATGATAAGGTGGAGATGTATGGATGAATTGACTATGAGTCTTTTAAAAGACACAAAAATAGCCAACTAATTCACACCTATAGTATTACGAATTAGTTGGCTAAATTTATACTTACCTTGCTGAATACCTAAAAAGAACAGCCAATAAACACAGATTGAATGATTTTAGACAAGCAATATTCTATTGTCGTTTCATCTGTTTATTGGCTGTTCTTATTATTTATAGATTAACCTTGATGGTTAAAAATTCAGATATAAAATACTGATGATTATTTTCCACCGTTAATCCATGTTTTATTTGAATAAATATACGATCCATCGCCGTATGCTTTATTTACATTAGGATTGCTCAATACACTGCTGTTTCCATATGGCAAACATTCAGGATAACGATTTAATCCGCTTTGAGTATTGTTAGGATTAGTCATCACGACATATTCTTCTCCCATTGCTTTCAAACGTCTTAAATCATTATATGTTTCAATTTGCTCATCGTAACATTGTGCTATGTATTTCTGTTTGAAAAGAAGTTCCAGAGTAGGAGTTCCAAGACTATTTACATAAGCTTCAACATCAGTGTCATCATTGAATAGAGACAAAATATTGTTGATAGATGAAGTTACCGCGATTTTAAAATCATTAGTTGCATCTTCATTTAAACGTAATTTAGCTTCTGCAAGAAGGAAGTACAATTCATGTTTTGTAAACAGGTTCAGTGGCTGGCTTCCCAAGTCATACCATGCCGGGAATGCAAGACTACCGTCTGCAATTTGGCTGGTAGCTTTATCACCTGGAGTATATGCCTTACCTGCTTCTCCACTTGTTCTGCCTTCGTATGTATAATATGGGTATCTAGGGTCGCCTTCACCCATTAAGTTTGCTACGGTAGTTGAAGATGCTACGTATAATTTGCTCCAATAGTATGCACTCCAAGGGTTATCACATGTAACTCCGTTGAATTCTGTTATCTGGAAACCTTTGAAACCTAACTCTACAGCTTTTTCAGCAGCTGCTTTTACATCTTTCAGCAACTGGGTTTGGTTATCTGTTACAGCTAACTGGTGCATTAAATAACGTGCTTTTAGGGCATAAGCTGTAGCCATCCACTGGTTGTTGTCATTTTTGAAAGCAAGGTCCAAAGTATTTGCTGATTTTAAATCCTTGCCTTTTTCAAGATTGGCAATAGCATCTTCCAGTGTTTTTAGAATACCTGCATAAACATCCTTTTGAGAATCTAGTTTTGGCTGCAGATTTCCTTGGCCGTTTAACGCTTCGCTATAAGGAATGTCTCCATGAACGTCAGTCAGTATACCAAAATTCAAAGCTTCAAGAACCTGTGCCATTCCCAATAGGTCATATTGTCCTGCATTTCCTTGAACTTCATTTGTGATTTTTTCAATCATCTGACGTATATTCATCAGATTACCGTATGTTGAGTTCCATACATTGTTGAATGTTGTTGAAGACGACCACTCCAATGGGTTTCTTAACTCAGCTTTCATCAGCTGGTTATTTCCTACACCTACTTCTTGTTCTGTGAGTGATGAAAGATAGAAAGAATAATCGCCAGATACGGTACTGAATCCTGTAGACATAATAGCTTCGGGTAATTGCAATGAAGCTTTTACATTTTCAGGAGAAGGGTGCTGATTATCCTTGTTTATTGTGTCAAATATATCTTCTGTACATGATGTCAGACCGATTAATGCCAATGACACAACCGATAATATATATTTCTTCATAAATTTGAATCTTTAAATATCTAAGTATTAAAATTTAATTGTTAGACCACCACCAAAGCTTGAAGTATTTGGCACAGAGAAGCGTTCAAAATAACCACTCATGTTGTTGTTACCCTGTGATGATTCTGGATCAAAGTTTGGAAGGTTTGCCCAAATAAGGATATTTCTTGCAAAACCATATACAGAAATATCAAACATTCCTAATTTAGGTAACTGGTAAGTCAGTGTAACATCACGAAGTTTCAAGAAACTTGTGTCATAAACGCCAGACTCAGTAATATCGTAGTATGTCATATAATAATCCTGCTTGCTAACTTCGATGGTATTCTTTTCTCCGGTAGCTTCGTCAATGCCTTCAGCAACCATTGTTCCTTCATGATAAGGAATAGATTCTTTAGTTGCACCAAGGTAGTTGAGGGTCATATTTGTACCGTGGTACATTTTTCCACCCTGCTGCCAGCTCCATGTAGTAGCCAAAGACAGACGTTTGTATCTTCCGCCGAAAGTGAATCCGGTAACGAAGTCTGGAGAACAGTTACCAAGGTTCTGGCTATCACCTGTAGCCTGTGGAAGACCGTTCAACAGTAACATATTTCCGTTTTCGTCTCTTTTGAAAGCATTACCATAGATATTGGGGTATGTACATCCTGCCTGTGCTCTAATCTGTGGTTCTACGAAACCACCAAGCATGATAGATTCAACACCCGGTGCAAGTTCAACTACTTCATTGTATACTCTTGTGAAGTTGATACCAAGATTCAAATCATAATCTTTGGCTTCTAGGATTGCTGCGCTGATAGACAATTCATGTGCTTTTGTACGCATCTTTCCTGCATTTGTCATCATGTACTGATAACCGATTGTTCCATCTGTCGGGACAGAGAAAATCTGATCCTTAACATTTTGCAAACTGTATGTATATTCAAACTTCAGTCTGTTGTTGAACAGATAAAGGTCGATACCAGCTTCATAGTTCACTGTATTTTGTGGCTTGAGGTTCTCATCATAAACTACGTAGTATGGAACGTATGATGAAATACCGCTAGGCAATGGATAAGAAACCGGAGTATACGAGAAGAAACCACCACCGTAAGAAGGTGTGTAATAAAAGTTACTATAATATTCACCTGCTTGTCCTACCTGTGCAAAAGATCCGCGCAATTTACCATAGCTAATAACACTGTTGCCTTCAAGGAATGGCAGTTTGGTGAATTCCCATCCAAGAGAAACTGATGGATAGAAGAAGCTGCGGCTACCACGTGGCATTGTAGATACATAGTCATTTCTACCGGTAACTGTAAGGTACAGCTGATCTTTCCATGATGCAGAAATACTACCGAAGAAACCTACAGTACGTTCTCTGCGTGCGTATTCACTTGCAGAAGAGATATTGGTAGCATTACCGATGGTAGGCATGCCTGGGAAGTTAAAATTAGTAGCATAATAACTCCAGTTACGAATGTTTTCATCGTTAAATTCATTACCGAGAACAACATTAAGTCCCCATTCTTCTTCTGCTCCAAATCTACCATCGAAGTTGACTGTGAACAGGTTGTTGAATACATTATGTTGTGAACCGTAGTTATTAATGTCACCACCTTTAAGTGAGGTTGTAGTACCCATTTCTCTTACATCGGCATAGTTTGAAGTCCAGATATCAAGACCAGCCTGTTCACGGAATTTCAAGGATATATTATCACCCCAATTCAATTTTGGAGAATATTCTAAGTATGCATTACCAAATACACGATTTGTATGCTGCAGATATTCATTGTGTTCTGCCCACCAGTAAGGGTTGACGAAACCTAAATTACGGAATAAGATTTGGTCTGTAACATCGTTAGGAGCATGAGTAGGAATACCTTTCAAATCGTATTCAGCAGGTGCGGAATACACAACATTTATAATACCATCATTACCTCCAGGAGCACCAGTGATTTTTGTTGAAGAATAGTTTGCAGAGAAACCACTGTTCCATTCATCATTGATTTTCCAGTCAACCAATCCGCGAGCTCCCCAACGATCCATTCCAGTAGATGGAATAATACCGTTCTGTATAGAATTGTTTATACCGAAAGAGTAGTTTATTCCATTAATGTGTTGTGAAAGGTTGATATTTGTATTTTCTGTAAAACCAGTTCCTAAGAAATCTCCTACATTGTCATAAATTTGAGGAGTAGTCCATCCATCAAGTCCTGCTTTAGCTCTTTGAGGACTATAATACATACCATTATGCATACCATACTGAGAAGTATAGTCGTTGCTCATATTACCACCGTATACAGGATCGTTTGGCAATTCTGTTATTTTAGGTCCCCAAGTGAAAGATGAAGATGGATTATAGCTATTTAAACCATTACCTTGTGCATAAGTTGTTTGACGCTCAAATTTACGTGAAACACGTTGAGCACTTAAGTTGGTAGAAATAGTTACAGATGGTCTGTTCATATTGTTTTTTGAACCGCGCTTTGTAGTAATGACAATTACACCATTTGAAGCACGTATACCATATAATGCAGAAGCAGCCTGACCTTTCAGTATATTGATAGTTTCGATATCTTCAGGGTTGATATCAATACTTCTGTCTGCATAGTTCGTACCAGTTATAGAAGCACCGGTATCAAAGTCTGCAGAAGTGTTGATAGGCATACCGTCTATAACGTACAATGGCTGATTGTTTCCATCGAAAGAACGAGCACCACGGATTACAATTTGAGAAGAAGCTCCGGGAGCACCAGATGACTGGCGTACATCAACACCGGTAAGCTTTCCTTGAATTGCACTGGCAAGAGAAGTTGTACCACTTTTATTTAACTGATCTGACTTCAAATCCTGAGCTGCATATCCTAAAGCTTTTCTGTCGCGTTTTATACCCATTGCTGTAACAACAACTTCGTTTAATTGCTCTGTATCAGAATGCAACACAACTTTCATTTCAGATTTAATGCTCAATTCCTGGCTCTTCATTCCGATGAATGAAATTACCAAAGTCTTGGCAGAACTTGGCACGTTTTTAATGATGCTCTATTTAAATCCTGAACAATGCTTTCGGGAAATACATCACTATATATTTGAGTTGTCTTGATGCTTTTATGTCCCAGCAACTTTTGAACAGTTGTTATATTTACACCATTGTATATTAATAAAGTAGCATTTGTATGACGTGCCGTATGAAAGGAAAAATGCTTTTTGATACCAGCCAGGTTACCTATTTGTATAAGTATCTTGTTCACTGCTGGATTTGGAGGCAGGTCAAACAGTTGATTCAAGTCTTTGTATTTCTGTAAAAGAGCTAAAGCTTTTCCTTGAAAGAGCAAGGTCAATGGAAGCCGTACCTCTATATCTGTCTTTTGGGTACGAAAGACCAACCACTTTTGCTTGTCTATAACGATAATATTGGAAGAGCGTATCTGAATGAAATCCGAATAACGCAAGCCTGTATAACAGCAAAATAAAAAAGCATCTAAAACACGGCCTTTGCGGGACTGTTGTAGCTTTGATTGAAGTTCTTCTAGTTTTTGAACCTCCTGTGGTAATAAAAAAGTATGCCTGCTGATATTGGTTCTTATCTTGTAGTTCTTAAATGGAGAGCTGGTCATATAACCTCGTTTGATACTTTCATTTATAATTGATTTAAGATGTTTCATGTGTTTAGCAATAGTATTGACTGCATTGTTTTTACTTCTTAGATATTGCTCGAAGTTTGTTAGCATGGTATAAGTCAAGTCGGTAAACTTTAATTTTGGAAAGAACTGCTCTAATAAATTTAGTGTAGTATTCAGATTCCTTTTTGTGCTTTCTTTTTTATTTGAATTTTCTACCCAATTTCTACTTAGGTCAAAAAAAGAAATAGATTTATACTCTTTCCCTCCCTTAACATGATACTTAAAGGTTCCCAGGTCAATAGGAATACCCATTTTCCATAATTCAAGCTCTTTCCATTCCAATTGGAGTATATATTCATAAAGCAAACGATTAAGTTCAGCATGATGAGGGTGATTAATTACTTCTCTTTTTTGATTGCTCCAGTTTTCTGGTTTTATATAAATATGCGATGAAAAATATATTTTTCTGCCGTTTAAATAGGCTTCTATCTGAATCAAAGCCTTTCCTTCACTGTTAAGCTTTCTCTTACGATTAAAAATAAGTCTAAATGAAATTTTTTTCATACTGTAAAGAATAAAAATAGAATAAATGATTAAAAAGTATTGTTGATTCAAGCTTTGACAATAATAGCGTTTTTGAAGGCTTATGTGATATTTATGATTTATATATTCGTGTTTTTTGAGATAGAAGTGTTAAAAAGCAGTTTTTTTTATCGAATTAGAAGAAAACTATCACAAATGTATAGGTTGTTTTAAATTTATTAGTATTTTTGCAAACCGTTAGAATAAATGAATTTTTATTAAATCTAAATTTAAACTTTAAGAGAGAATTTTATGAAAAGAAAATTGATGCTGTTGATGACCTTCCTATTTATAGGTATTGGTCTGGTAACTGCTCAGGTTTCAAAAGTAACTGGTGTTGTTACTTCTGAAGAAGACGGTTTACCTGTAGTGGGCGCATCCGTTTTAGTAAAAGGTACTACTGTAGGTACTGTAACTGACATGGATGGTAAGTTTACATTGACAAACGTGCCAAGTTCTGCCAAGACTTTGGTAATTTCATTCATCGGAATGAAGAGCCAGGAATTACACATTAAACCAGAAGTAAACGTAGTGTTGCATTCTGATTCTGAACAACTGGATGAGGTAATGGTTGTTGCTTATGGTACTGCAAAGAAGTCATCTTTTACAGGTTCTGCAGCAGTAGTAAAAACTGAACAGATTGAAAAAATCCAATCTTCAGATGTGACAAAGGCGTTAGCTGGTGCTGTTTCTGGCGTTCAAATAACGACAGCTTCTGGTGCTCCAGGATCTGGTACAAGCATTCGTGTACGTGGCTTAGGATCTATTAATGCTTCCAGTGAGCCTTTAATTGTAGTTGACGGTGCTCCTTTTGATGGGGATTTAAATATGATTAATACTCAAGATGTTGAGTCAATGACTGTGTTGAAAGATGCAGCAGCAAATGCTTTATACGGTGCAAGGGGCGCAAATGGTGTTGTTTTAATAACTACCAAAAAAGGAAAATCTGGAAAAGCTACGATTACAGTTGATGCTAAGTGGGGCTCTAATAGTAGAGGAGTGCCTGAGTATGATGTTATGAGAAATCCGGCAACATATTATGCAACATATTGGAGAGAACTAAAGGGCTTATATGAAGCGAATGGACTTGAAAATCCAGGACAATTAGCTTCTAATAACCTTATTTCTGATTCTGGTTCTGGTTTGGCTTATAATATAACATCTGTGGCAAATAATGAAGTTGTCCTTCCAGATGGAACATTTAATCCAAATGCCAAAATTAAGTATATGGATAACTGGGAAAAGGAACTTTTCAATAGTGGCCTAAGACAAGAATACAATGCTAATATGACTGGTGGTAATGAAAAAACTAGTTATTATATGTCGTTTGGATATCTAAATGATGAAGGCTATATTGTTAAATCTGGTTTTGAAAGATTTTCTACACGTTTAAGACTTGAACATCAATTCAGTAAAAATATAAAAATTGGTGGAAATTTTTCTTATGTTAATACAACTACTGTTGCAACTTCTGCTACAGAAGAACAAGATCAAACAGCTGGCACGAATATGTTTTATGTTTCTCGTGTAATGGCACCTATATATCCTATATATAAGCGTGATGAAAATGGCAATTTTATGTATGACGAACGGGGACGTATAATTTATGATTATGGAGATACGCCTGGAATGCAACGTCCTATGTTAGGTAATTCCAATGCTCTAGGATCACAAAGCTTGGATGACCGAGAATACAATCGTGATTATTTTACAGGAAATATGTTTGCGGATGTTAAATTTCTTAATGATTTTAAATTTACATTCCGTGCAGGTGTTGAAAATGATAATGTGCGAACATTAATTTTCCAAAATGGTGAATACGGACAGTTTACTTCGCAAAATGGTATTTCAACACGTGCTAGTGAACGTAATATGACAGTTAATCTCCAGCAATTATTAACTTGGGAACATGTTTTTGGTAAACATTCAATTAATGCTTTGATTGGACATGAAACTTATCAGACAACGCAGGACTATCTTTCCGGTTCAAAAAACAATTTTGCACTTTGGGGGTCTACTTCATTAAATCAAGCAGTAAGCAATCCTCAAGCATCTTCTCTTATTACAAAATATGCAACAGAAGGTTTCCTTGGACGTGTTGAATATAATTACGAAGATAAGTATTACGTGTCTGGTAGCTATCGTCGTGATGCATCATCTGTATTCCATCCAGATCATAGATGGGGTAATTTTTGGTCAGTAGGAGCAAGCTGGCGTTTAAAACAAGAAGACTTCTTGCAAGATGTTGAGTGGCTGGATAATTTAAAGTATAAAATTAGTTACGGGTCACAAGGTAACGACTTCTTATTACTTAATGGTCAGCGTAATAGATATGCTTACATGGACCAATATAAAGTTATCAATAATAATGGTCAACCAGCAATTACGCAGGTTTATAAAGGAAATGATAACTTAAAATGGGAAACTAATTACAATTTTAATACTGGTTTTGAATTTAGCATGTTTAATGGAAGACTTAACGGAGGTCTTGAATTTTTCTCACGTTATGCAAAAGATTTGTTGTTTAATCGTCCATTGCCTGCTAGTTCTGGAAATATATCATATCCTGACAATATTGGTGATATGAGAAATACAGGATTTGAAATTGAATTAAGTGGTGATTTAGTTCGTACAGATAAAGTTACATGGAGCTTAGGATTTAATGCAACGACCTACAAGAATAAAATTCTTACACTTCCTGAAGAAAAGAGGGAATCTGGTATTTGGAATGGTATATTTAAAATGGTTGAAGGAGGCTCTTATTATGATTATTACATCAAAGAATACGCAGGAGTTGATTCAGAAGATGGTTCTGCTATGTGGTATAAGGATGTTTTAGATGAGCAAGGTAATGTTACTGGTAAGGAAACAACCAAAGATTATAGTTTGGCTACAGATTATAAGGCTGGTTCAGCTCTTCCTGATGTATATGGAGGTATTAATACTTCTTTGAATGCTTTTGGATTTGACTTTAGTGTAGTATTTAGTTACCAGTTAGGAGGTAAAGGATATGATTATACTTATGCAGGATTGATGAATAGTGCACAAAGTGCAGGATATAATTTTCATAATGATATTCTAAATGCATGGACACCAGAGAATACTAATACAGATATTCCGAAATTAAATGCAAAAGCCACAACTAACAATTCTGTTTCAACCCGTTTCTTGACTTCAGCCTCATATTTGAGTCTGCAGAACATTTCATTGGGATACACTTTACCTAATAAATGGTTAAACAGACTTGGATGCCAAAGCGTACGATTGTACATAGTAGCAGATAACTTGTGGTTGTTGTCTGCTCGGAAAGGTTATGACCCACGTACTAATTGGAATGGTGAATCTAATTATAATTATTCAGCCTTGCGAACTGTATCTGGAGGCTTAACCATTAAATTTTAACACTTAAAAAAAGAATATGAAGAAATATATTAAATACACTGCTTTAGCTGCATTGTTAGGTTTATTCAGCGGTTGCTCTGATAACTTTTTTGAAAGTGAATCGGGAGATAACATTACAAGTGGACAAATGGACAATGTAGATCCTGCTGCTGGATTGAATGGTATGTATGCCTATCTATATAAATTTGACACAATGGGGTATGGAGATGAGGCTCAGCATTATGATTATGGCTTTCATCATCTTGTCTTAGCTTCAGATTTATGGGGACAGGACATGGTACAATATAGTTCGGCTTACGGATGGTACTATACAGATTATCAGTTTGGTAGAGGATCAAGAGGATATGAATATATAGAGACATTCTATTATTGGAATTTCTTTTATCAACTCATTAAATCTGCTAATGATGTATTATTAACAGCAACAGATGAGGCAAAGAAAGAAGATCGTGGACAAGCATTAGCAATGAGAGCTTTTGCATATCTTTATTTGGTTCAAATGTATCAACATACTTATGCTGGTCATCAAGATAGTCCAGCTGTACCTATTGTTCTTGAAACGACTTCACAAGAAGATGCGGCTAATAATCCAAGAGCGACTGTTAGTGCGGTATATGAACAAATTGAAAAAGATTTATTAGAGGCATATACAGATTTGGCAAATTATCAAAGAGATAATATTACAACAATTGATAGAAGTGTTGTGTCTGGTTTATTAGCTCGTATGTATCTTTTAAAAGAAGATTGGAATAATGCTGTAAAATATGCACGAGAGGCAAGAGCTTCATATGGTAACCCTGAAACAAAAGAAGAGCTTATTGATGAAGGTTATAAAGATATGACTAAACATCATTCATGGATGTTTGCTTCACATCTAACTACTGATGCAGAATGTGTACAAACAAGTATCGTTAACTTCATATCGCATATAAGTTCTACTGCATATGGCTATGCTACCGCAGGAGGTATGTTTAAAAATATCAGTTCTGAATTATATAATAAAATTCCTGTAAATGATATACGTCGAGGATGGTTTGCAGATGAAGATTTTACATATGTTGGTGGTCCGAATGGTTCAGTTGCTTTACCTAAGTATGCTAATTTAAAATATATGTGGGTAGACTTGGAAGGTAATAATACAAATGATTTGTGCTACATGCGAGCAGAGGAAATGTGGCTTATCGAGGCTGAAGCTTTGGCTATGGGAGGTGATATTTCTGGTGCTAAATCTTTACTTGAACAATTTGTGAAGACAAGACAGGCAGATTATGTATGTAATGCAACAGATGCTCAATCAATTCAAAATGAATGTTGGCTTCAAAGACGTATTGAATTTTGGGGTGAAGGTATGTCTTGGTTTGATCTAAAACGTTTAAAAAAGCCAATTGTTCGCATTTATGAAGGAACAAACCATAATACTGATGCACAATATGATTTCCCTGCAGAAGATGATATTTTCAGAATTCTAATTCCTCGTAAAGAAATTCAAGATAATAATGGAATTAGTGAAACTGATAATAATCCTATGCCAGCAATTTAATGATGATATTAAAATACATTAATTAATTTTATTATGATGAAGCCATTTCTGTTTTTGTAGAATTACAGGAATGGCTTCGTTTGTATTTGGATTCTAGTTATAGAATAGCGCTTAAATTGTTTTCTTTGTTTAATATTTTAACTCATTATTATTGTTTTGTTTAGGGACTTTTTAAAGTAAGACTATTATAAACATAAGTATATAGCATAAAAAGTTAAGAATTTTTAGTTATTATAAATTTGATATTTTTGCTATGGATTTAATATATGTGAGGTAATTATATTCTTATAATAAACTGTTGTTTAACAATAAAAAAGAGCACGCCTGAAGATGCAGGTGTGCTCTTTTTGTTTATATTTGCGATGTTTACAATACTATATATAGCTGAATGAAAGAATTTGTGATATCTGAAGCGCAGACTGAGAGAGCTGCGTTGGTGGGTTTGATTACACAGACCCAGAATGAACGTAAAACGAATGAGTATCTGGATGAACTTGCTTTCCTGGCTGAGACAGCCGGGGCAGAGGTCGTAAAACGATTTACGCAGAAGCTGGATACGCCTAATTCCGTAACTTATGTAGGAAAAGGAAAACTTCAGGAAATAAAGGAATATCTGCTGCAGCAGGAAGAACTGGAACAGGAAGTGGGTATGGTGATTTTTGATGATGAGCTTTCGGCAAAGCAGATTCGGAATATTGAAAACGAATTGAAAGTGAAAATTCTGGACCGTACTTCCTTAATTCTGGATATTTTTGCAATGCGGGCTCAGACTGCCAATGCCAAGACTCAGGTAGAGTTGGCTCAATATAAATACATGCTTCCACGTCTGCAGCGCTTGTGGACACACTTGGAGCGTCAGGGTGGTGGTTCCGGTGCCGGAGGTGGTAAAGGTTCTGTAGGTCTTCGTGGTCCGGGTGAAACACAGTTGGAAATGGACCGTCGTATTATTTTGAACCGTATGGCTTTGCTGAAACAGCGTTTGGCTGAGATTGATACGCAGAAAACTACTCAACGTAAGAATAGAGGCCGTCTTATTCGTGTTGCACTTGTTGGATATACCAATGTGGGTAAATCAACCTTGATGAATCTTATGGCAAAGAGTGATGTGTTTGCCGAAAACAAACTGTTTGCTACACTGGATACTACGGTGCGTAAGGTTATTATAGAGAATTTGCCTTTCTTGCTGTCGGATACAGTAGGGTTTATCCGTAAGTTGCCTACCGACTTGGTTGACTCTTTCAAATCGACTTTGGATGAGGTTCGTGAGGCTGACTTGCTGGTGCATGTGGTTGATATCTCACACCCTGACTTTGAAGAACAGATTCAGGTTGTAGAAAAAACAATTTCTGATTTGGGAGCTGGTGGCAAACCTACCATGATTGTTTTCAATAAAATTGATGCTTATACTTATATTGAAAAGGATGAGGATGATTTGACTCCGAAAACCAAGGAAAATATTACGTTGGACGAGTTGATGCATACTTGGATGGCGAAGATGAATGACAACTGTATTTTTATCTCTGCACGTAACAAGACTAACATAGATGAACTGAGGGATTTGCTGTATAAAAAGGTGCGCGAATTGCATGTACAGAAATATCCTTATAACGACTTCCTTTATCAGACATACGAAGAGTAGTCATAAATTTTTTGTAAAATGAAAGAGTATCGTTCGTTGACAGAAACTGAAATTGCCCAGTTAAGTCAGCAGGGCTGTACAGCTGCATGCTGGAGTGATGTGAAAGTGGCAACGGAGTTTAAACCAGACTATGTGAAGAACACCCGTTTCTCTGGAATGGTGAAACTGGGTGTTTTTGAAGGGGAATTTTTATTACCTGGAGGTCTGGTAAAGCATGCTGGTTTACACTATGTTACTTTGCATAATGTGACAGTAGGTGATAATTGTTGCATTAAGAACGTCAAAAACTATATTGCCAACTATGAGATAGGTGATTCCGTCTTTATAGAGAATGTAGATGTGATTCTGGTAGATGGAATCAGTAAGTTTGGCAATGGGGTAGAGGTTTCTGTTTTGAACGAGACTGGAGGAAGAGAAGTCATGATGCACGACAGGTTATCTGCGCATCAGGCTTATATCATGGCTTTATACAGGCATCGGCCGTTGCTGATAGAGCGGATGAAGCATATTATAGAGAATTATGCAGAGTCAGTAGCAGCAGAATATGGAACGATAGGAAACCATGTGACGATTGTGGATGCCGGCTGTATTAAGAATGTACGTATTGGTGATTATTGCAAGATAGAAGGAACCGGCCGTCTGCAGAATGGTAGTATAAACAGTAACCACTATGCTCCTGTACACATCGGATATGGTGTGATTTGTGATGATTTCATTCTTTCGAGTGGTTCGAGTGTTGAGGATGGAACTATGCTGACGCGTTGTTTCGTAGGGCAGGCATGTCATTTGGGACATAACTATTCGGCTTCCGATTCGCTTTTCTTCAGTAACTGTCAGGGAGAAAATGGAGAGGCTTGTGCTATCTTTGCGGGGCCGTTTACGGTAACTCATCACAAGTCTACTTTGCTTATTGCCGGTATGTTTTCGTTTATGAATGCGGGATCGGGGTCTAATCAGAGTAATCACATGTATAAGTTGGGGCCTATTCATCAGGGCATGTTGGAACGGGGTGCCAAGACGACTTCTGATTCGTATTTGCTGTGGCCAGCGCGTATCGGAGCTTTTTCTTTGGTGATGGGAAGACATGTAGCGCATCCTGATACTACCGATTTGCCTTTTTCTTACTTAATTGAACAAAAGAATACGACCTATTTGGTGCCTGGCGTAAACTTACGCAGTGTGGGTACAATCCGTGATGCCCAAAAATGGCCTAAACGCGATAAACGTACGGATAGGGATTTGCTTGACCAGATTAATTTTAATCTGTTGAGCCCTTATACGATTCAGAAGATGCTTAAAGGGCGGCATATTTTGAAGGAACTGGCAAGAGTGTCGGGTGAAACTTCTGAAACGTATGCTTACCAAAGTGCAAAAATAAAGAATGCTTCTTTGAACAAGGGTATCGGCTTTTACGAAACAGCGATAAAGAAATTTCTGGGTAATTCCGTGATTAAAAGACTGGAAGGACTGGAACTTGCTGATGATGCTGCTATATGTGAACGGTTAAAGCCGGATACTTCTATAGGCACGGGAGAATGGGTGGACATTTCGGGGCTGATTGCACCTAAAAGTGAGATAGAGCGGCTGATGGATGATGTTGAAACTGGGGTATTGTTTTCTGTAGAACAGATTCACGATCGTTTTGCAGCCATGCATGCTAATTATTACACTTATGAGTGGACTTGGGCTTACGAAAAAATGCAGGAGTTTTATGATTTGGATGCAGACCGTATAACTGCCCGGGATATTGTTGCTATTGTAAAAGGCTGGAAGGAGGCGGTTATTGGGCTGGATAAGCTTCTCTATGAGGATGCTAAAAAGGAATTTTCTTTAAGCTCGATGACTGGTTTTGGAGCAGACGGTAGCCGGAAAGAAAAAATACTGGATTTTGAACAAGTCAGAGGTGATTTTGAAAACAATCCTTTTGTAACTGCTGTAATGGAGCATATTCGTGTGAAGGAAGAATTAGGTAATGAATTGATTTCCAGATTGGAGCATTTGTTGTGATGAGAAGAAAATGAATTTGCGCTGGTTGATTTTTGTTATATGCCTGATAGGGTGTAATTGTGTATCTTGGGCTTCCTTAGAGAAAGAATTTGATATTCCTACATTTGTTGCTGCGAATACTCGCCAGATTGAAGTGGAGCAGGTAAACATGATGCAGGACCGGACAGAAGTGTTGGTACGGCTTTGGGGAAATCCAGGAAGTAAGATTACTATTGATCCTCGTATGGCTCTTGTTGCGGAGGGAAAGCATTATACACTGACAGGTATTGAAGGACTTGCTCCGGAAGCAGATGTAGAGTTTTATCCGGAAAGTGGAGAAATAGGTTTGTATCTGTTGTTCCCGGCTCTGCCTGCTAATACTTTAACTGTTGATTTGATAGAAGGGGATGGTGGATGGAAAGTTTGGGGGATACAAGTGAAAGGTAATGAACCGTATGTATATGTTCCTTCTTTTTTGACATCCCGACAAATGGATTTTACGGTTCCTTTACCAGCAGTTGACTTGCATCCGGGAAGAACGATCATAAACGGATACTTGTTAGGGTATACAGAAGATATGCAGGTGGAACTGAATCTTCATCTGCATGACTGGCTGTTTGCCAATGAATGGGGATATCCTATTGAGGTAAATGAGGACGGTTCATTCCATGCAGAGCTGAATCTGTTGTTGGCAGGAGGCGCTACTCTTCGTGTGAATCAGAGCGAACTTCCATTGTTTTTACAGCCTGGTGATGAAATGATGCTATATGTACATTTGCCCATATTAAGTATGGCCGGCAGCAGATTGTTGGGGGAACATTACCGGGAAAGGCAGAAGGCGTGGTTTGATGCCCGTACTGCCCCTATTAATACAGAATTGGCTACGTGGGGGTATCCTTTGTCTGTCTATTCAGCTGCTAATTATAATAAAGAATTATGTTTGTCTGGAGAAAAAAATCAAGTAAAGTATGTCTGGAGGAAGTTCATTAAAGAACGAAATCGTATCTTGAAAGATAATCGATTGAGCGAGGCATGCCAGACTTATTTGCTGGTAAATCTCGAGATGGAAGCCTTCTTGGCTTTTGCTTCGGGAGCGTTTTCGGGAGGTGAGCTGAACAATCAGCTGGAACAGAAGTTAATGGATTTATCGTTTATTCATTCTCCTTATGTAGGATATGGACGTCAGTATTATGCTTACTTGCAAACCATAGAGAAACATTATCCGGATAAACTGAAACTACCTGACGTGTGGAGTGATTTAAAAAAAGTGCATCCTTTTTGCGAACAACTGATGAAAAACAGACCTTTGTCTGATTCCGATAAAAATGAATTGCAGCACATTCATGTGCCTGAACTGGTTCAGTATGTAGCTGAAGTCAACAAGCAAGTTGAAGCGGAAATAGGTGCTCTGGAGGCGATGGATGGCTTTGCGGTTTTGCAAACCGATACTGTTTTGTCCGGGCAAGAAGTACTTCAGCAATTGGTGAAAAACTATCATGGACAAGTTGTTGTGGTGGATTTTTGGGCTACCTGGTGTGCGCCTTGCCGGAAAAGTATGCCGGCAGTTTCGGCTTTGAAGAAGCAGTTGTCTGGAGAAAAATGTGTTTTTATTTACCTTACAGGACCTGATTCTCCGGAAAAAATTTGGAGTACGGCTATCAAGCAAATGCATGGTATCCATGTACGGCTTACGCAGAAGCAGTGGAAAGAGCTGGGGGCATCCTATGGGATTACGGGGATTCCTGCTTATTTAATAATGGATAAACGCGGAGAACTGTATCGGCAATTTGTGGGATTCCCAGGTACTACTGCATTGAAACAGACTATTTTAAAACTTTTGAAATAAAATCTGAATGCTTTTTTATCCCAATTAAGGAAAAATTTCAATAATACTTTGTAACTTTGCTTGCAGATAACTAATTAATAACATTACAATTATATGGCAACACCTGAATTTAAGTATCAGCCAATGTTCGAACACGGACATGATACTACTGAATACTATTTGCTTACTAAAGACTATGTGTCAGTAAGCGAGTTTGAAGGAAAACCTATCTTGAAAATTGAAAAGGAAGGTTTGACTGCAATGGCTAATGCAGCTTTCCGTGATGTTTCTTTCATGTTGCGCCGCTCGCATAACGAACAGGTAGCTAAGATTCTGACCGATCCGGAAGCTAGTGACAATGATAAGTATGTAGCTCTTACTTTCTTGCGCAATGCTGAAGTAGCTGCTAAAGGTGTATTGCCTTTCTGTCAGGATACCGGTACAGCTATCATTCATGGTGAAAAAGGTCAGCAAGTATGGACTGGCTATTGCGATGAAGAAGCTCTTTCTTTGGGTGTTTATAAAACTTATACTGAAGAAAACTTGCGTTATTCACAGAATGCTCCGCTGACAATGTATGAAGAAGTAAATACTCGTTGCAACTTGCCGGCTCAGATTGACATCGAAGCTACACAGGGTATGGAGTATGAATTCTTGTGTGTAACTAAAGGTGGTGGCTCTGCCAACAAGACTTACCTGTATCAGGAAACTAAGGCTATCTTGAATCCTGCAACTTTGGTTCCTTTCCTGGTTGAAAAGATGAAGACACTGGGTACTGCAGCTTGTCCTCCTTACCACATCGCATTCGTAATCGGTGGCACTTCAGCTGAAAAGAACCTGTTGACAGTGAAATTGGCTTCTACCCGTTTCTACGATAACTTGCCTACTACTGGTAATGAATACGGACGCGCTTTCCGCGATGTAGAATTGGAAAAACAGGTATTGGAAGAAGCACACCGCATCGGTTTGGGTGCTCAGTTCGGTGGTAAGTATTATGCACATGATGTTCGTATCATCCGTCTGCCTCGTCACGGTGCTTCTTGTCCGGTTGGCTTGGGCGTTTCTTGTTCTGCAGATCGTAACATCCGTTGTAAAATCAACAAAGATGGTATTTGGATTGAAAAACTGGATTCAAACCCAGGTGAACTGATTCCGGAAGAATTGCGTCAGGCTGGCGAAGGCAGTGCAGTGAAAATTAACTTGAACCGTCCGATGTCTGAAATTCTTGCCGAACTTGACAAGTATCCAGTTTCTACACGTCTGTCGTTGAATGGTACTATTATCGTAGGCCGTGACATTGCCCATGCAAAACTGAAAGAACGCTTGGACCGTGGCGAAGATTTGCCTCAGTATATCAAAGACCATCCTATTTACTATGCAGGTCCTGCAAAAACTCCTGCAGGTATGGCTTGTGGTTCTATGGGCCCGACAACAGCCGGACGTATGGACTCGTATGTTGACCTGTTCCAGAGCCATGGTGGTTCTATGATTATGTTGGCTAAAGGTAACCGTAGTCAGACTGTAACCGATGCTTGTAAGGCACACGGTGGTTTCTATCTGGGTTCCATCGGTGGTCCTGCTGCTATCCTGGCTCAGAACAATATCAAGAGTATTGAATGTGTAGAATATCCTGAGTTGGGTATGGAAGCTATTTGGAAAATTGAAGTGGAAGATTTCCCTGCATTTATTCTGGTTGATAACAAGGGTAATGACTTCTTCAAACAGATTAAACCTCGTTGCACAGGAAACTGCAAATAATAAACTGTAGGTACTTAACCGAGTTTTGACTATATAATAAATCCCGCTGGAAATATCTTACAAAACATTTCTGGCGGGATTTTTTTTATTATGACATCTTGGCTGCTGAAGCATGTTTCCACATACGGTATACATAATAAGCGCAGTGGGTAAATGCAAAGATAAAAGATATGGTAAGCAATATTTTGCTTTCGTTCCAGCCAACGGTCTGTTGATGCCATAGGCCAGTGATGATGCATAACACAGAAAGGGTTACTCCCAGCATATTCAGGACATTGCTTCCTTTTCGGTTAGGAATATGTCCTTCCAGTTTACTGTGCTTGATGCCGTAGCAGGAATAAATATCCAAACCTATCAGCATCCATAAAACCAGGCGAATCCATGTATCGGCAGGAAGGAAACACATCATGCAAAGACAGGTAAGGATACCCAAAATGGGGACTGCAGGTACAAAAGGTGTTTTGAATGCGCGATGTACATTGGGCATGGTTTTACGTACAATCAGGATAGCGGCACATACCAGTGTAAAGGCGAACAGTGTGCCAATGCTGGTCATTTCGCCGGCAACCTGTGCCGGAATAAAGGCTGCCATAAGTCCTACTAAAATCATGAACAGTACATTGCTGTGTGCCGGAGTACGGAATTTGCTGTGTATCTTCGAGAAGAAAGGAGGCAGCAGGCCATCGTGACTCATACTTAGGAAGACTCTGCTCTGGGCCATGAGTGTAACCATGATAACGGAGCAATACCCGAAAAGAATGGCTAGAATAATAGCTTTGTTTAACCACGGAAACGCAGGTTGGATAACTCCCGAAGCATCTGGAGCACCCATATGCTCAATGGCTACAGCTACAGGGGCAATACCTTGCTGTCCGCCAAATTCAGTATAATGAGCTACACCTGTCATAACATGGGCAAACAGCACGTAAAGTAAAGTACATACCAGCAATGAAACCAAAATGCCGATAGGCATGTCACGTTTGGGGTTCTTGGTTTCCTGTGCCGCGGTACTGACTGCATCAAATCCTAAAAAGGCGAAGAATACAACTGCAGCTCCACGCAGGATACCTGAAAAACCATATTCTCCCAGCTTTCCAGTATTTTCGGGAATGTAAGGTGTATAGTTCTCTACTTGGATAAACTGCCATCCCAGTATCACAAAAATAAGAATTACGGCAATTTTCAGAAAAACAATGAATCCGTTGAAGATAGAGCTTCCTTCTGTTCCGCGAATGAGGAAGAGACTCATCAATACGACAATCAGCATGGCCGGAATATTGATGATTCCTCCATCCCATGGACAGGCAGTAAGTGCATGTGGCAGGTGAATACCCAGATTTTCAAGAAAGACCACCATATAGCGGCTCCAGCTGATGCTGACAGTTGTAGCGGCTACGGTATATTCAAGAACCAAATCCCAGCCTATAATCCATGCAATAAGTTCTCCCATCGTAGCATACGAATAAGTATAGGCACTTCCTGCTACCGGTATCATGGATGCAAATTCGGCATAACATAATCCGGCGAAGCAGCAACCTATGGCTGCAATGATGAACGATAGGCTGATGGACGGGCCAGTAAACTCGGAAGCCACAGTTCCTGTTATGGAAAACAGGCCGGCTCCAATGATTACTCCTACGCCCAGTGCGACCAGACTGACCGGGCCCAGCACCCTTTTCAATGATTTACTGCCAGACTGGGCAGCTTCAGCTTGTAATGATTCAATACTTTTTCGAATAAATAATCCCATTTTTTTTAACTGTTTGTTTTTAAAGAGTTACAAAGGTAAACATTTATTCCAAGTATCGGGTTATATTGCCGCTAATCTGTAGCAAAGAAATCTCACACATTTTAGTATTGTAGGCTGCCGACAGGATTCGTTCCTCAGCATCCAGCAGACTTTTCTGTGCTTCGCGCATTTCAATACCCGACAAGTCTCCCAGCAGATAACGCTCTTTGGCTATTTCGTGATTTTCTTTGGCTGCCACCAGATTCTGTCTTTCCAGATTCAGCAGCTGGAGCTTATTATGATAAGCTTGCCATAGATTGCTCAGATCGGCACGGAGCCCCTGTTCCAGTTGTTCGCGTTCCAGTTCTGCATTGCGTATGGAAAGACTGGCATTTCTCTTTTCGCGCTTTCTGTTTCCGTCGAAAATATTGATACCGATGGTTATGCCCCCGTTGAATCCCCAATTATCCCGCTTTCGTGCAGCATTGATGTCGTATTTGTTTAATGTGTAGCCATAACCGGCATTCAGGCGCACATACGGATAATTTTTGGACAAGATCTTCTTATAGTCAAGTTGTGCCAGCCGTGTGTTTTGGTCGGCTCTCAATAATGTCGCATTGGTTGCCAGTGTACTGTTCCATAGAGCGATAAAGTCGAGCAGGGCATTTACGTTGATAACCGAGTCCTGTACACGTATCGGGCGGTCAACATTCTTTATGGCCATCATCTCGTTCAAGTTGATTCGCGAGGTATGTACCAGCTCCTGCTGTTTCATATACTGGGCACTGTCGGCATTAAAGTCTACCTTAGCCTGCTGATAGTCCAGACGAGAGAAATTTCCGATGTGATACCGCTCCTCCACAATACGGAGTCTTTCCTTGGAAAGCGATACGGCATAGCGGAAGTTTTTTAAACGGATTTTCTGCTGGACATAGTTGAAATACTCTGCGGTCAGTCCGGCAATAAAATCCTCCAGTGCAATGCGGGTATTGGTTGCCCCTTGACGTTCCAGTTCCTGCAATTGTTTGTAGGTTGTACTGATATTAAAACCATCGAATATAGTCCAGCTTACGTCTACTCCTGCCTGAAGAGTCTGGTCGAAGACCCCTCTGGTTTTGCTGACATTTCCACTACTTCGTTCTTCGGTATTGGTATTGTCAACAGTTCCTGTATAACCGGTCGTTAAATTGGCTTCAGGCAGATAACCGGCATTGGCCAGTGTTGCATTGTTTTTACTGATTTGTTCCTCGTTGCGGATGATGCGCAGCGAGTAGTTGTTTTGTAACCCTTCCTCCAGGCACTGTTTCAGGGTATAGTTATATTGAGCTTGTAGCTGACTGGTAAATCCTGCCAGTATGACAATGAATAACCCTATTGTTTTCTTCATGTTATTGCTCCTTTTTAATACGGTTCGTAGAAATATAAGAATAGATAGCTGGTACGATGTACATGGTGAGGAATGTAGAAACCAGCATTCCTCCTACTACAGCCGTACCCATAGCTATACGCTGGTTGGCTCCTTCTCCGGTGGCAAAGGCCAGCGGGATAAGACCAAGGACAGTAGAGGCACTTGTCATCAAAATAGGGTGCAAGCGTTGCAAGGCCGTATCGCGGATAGCAGCCATTTTATTTTCTCCAGCCTCCTGTTTTTGATTGGCAAACTCTACAATGAGAATACCATTCTTGGCGACCAGACCGATAAGCATAAGGATACCAATCTGGCTGAAGATATTCATGGTAATATCTCCAAAATACATAAATACCAGGGCACCTGCTATGGCCAGCGGTACAGTAAGTATGATGATGAGTGGGTCTTTAAAACTCTCAAACTGGGCTGCCAGAATCAGGTATATCAGCACCAATGCCAGAATAAAGGCAAACATCAGGCTCGAAGAACTTTCCCGATAGTCTTTAGAATCACCGGAGAGTGCCGTACGGAATGTTTCATCCAGTGTTTCGGAAGCTATTTTATCCATTTCCTCCAGCCCTTCACCGATGGTTTTCCCTTCGGCCAGACCAGCAAATATGGTAGCCGAGATAAAACGGTTGTAGTGATACAGCTTGGGTGGGGCTACCGATTCGACAAATTCTACCAGGTTGTCCGACTGAATCATTTGTCCTTTGTCGTTACGTATGTAAATGGATTTGATATTGGACGGCTGATTACGCTGTTGGCGGTTGATTTGTCCCAAAATCTCATATTGTTTTCCGTTTATGTAGAAATACCCCATGCGTTGTCCGCTCAGGCCGTATTGCAGTGTTTCAGCTATATCGCGTACGCTTACTCCCATGGTTCCGGCTTTATCGCAGTTGATGTTTACACGCACTTCGGGACTACTGAACTTCAGGTCTACGTCTGCTATCTGGAAAGTAGGATTATCATATACCTTATTCAGGAATTCTGGTAAAACTTTCTGCAGCTTTTCGATGCTGACCGATTGCAGTACATACTGTACAGGCATACTGCTTCTTCGGCCACCGAATGAAGACTGCTGCTGCACAAATGCACGGGCTTTCGTCTTGGTGCGGATGGCTTGAGAGGGTTTCTCGGCGACTTCCATCTGTGAGTAATCACGCTCTTGCAAGTCTTTTAGTGTAATGCGGATAAATCCACTTCCGCTGGATACACGTGCAGTGACAGCTGCCGCATCGGGAATGATAGAATCTACCAAAGTATTGATATCCTCTGTGTAATCGCGGATATACTCATAGCTGGCACCTTCGGCTGCACGTGTAGTGATATTGATTTGCGAACGGTCTTCCAGAGGAGCCATTTCGGCCGGTACCACATTCCACAGATAGCCAATCAGTACCAGGGTTATAATCGTAATAGGGATGGCCAGAAAGCGTTTGTTCAGGAACGCATTCAGCGAACGGCTGTAGATGCGGTTCATACCTTCGAAGAATGGTTCCGTCTTGCGGTAAAACCAGCTTTGCTGTTCACGTCTGACCAGCAGTTTGGTAGCCAGCATCGTGAGCACATTGATGGAAAATCCGGCAACATACATCACAAAGAAAGCACCGATGAGCGATACCGGAATAACAATACACGGAATAAGGGTAACACGCCAGTCGCGCAAGAACAGGAAGGTAATAATGATAACCAGTGCAAAGGCTTCGTACACAGTACTTTCTACTTCTGATATAGAAGCGCGGATAAATTTGGTATTATCGAATCCGTAAGAATATTCAATATCGTCCGGAAGGTCTTTTTTCATCTTTTCCATACGCTGGTATACTGCATCGGCAATCTCAATATGGTTGGCTCCCGGTTGCGGAATGACAACGACACCTACCATCGGTACGCCATTCATCTTCATGTAGCTTTTGATGTCGGCAGGTCCCAGTTCGGCATAACCGATGTCGCTGATGCGGACTACGCGTCCGTTGGTTTCCTTCAGAATGACATTGTTGAATTCCTTGACTGTGTGCATCTGGCCCATCGTGCGCAATGTCAGTTCAACCGTATTTCCTTCGATACTGCCTGATGGAAGCTCCAGGTTCTCGTTGGTAATGGCATTTTTTACGTCTACCGGCGTAATACCATATCCGGCCATTTTCACAGGGTCCAGCCACAGACGCATGGAGTAACGCTTTTCGCCCCAGATAGATACACTACTTACGTCGGAAATGGTCTGCAACTGCTCTTTTACTGTCAGCTCTGCAATTTCACTCAGTTCCAGCAGCGAGCGGCTTTCGCTCTGAATGGCAACCATCAGGATAGGAGTAGCATCCTTCTTTCTGTTTGAGCTGTATGTCTGCATATCTTCCCGGGAGCAGTTCTCCGTTGGCATTAGGGTAGAGTGCATGTACATTCAGAGTATGCGTTTCTTCGTCTATTCAGTTTTATCTGGTTGGCATAACGTTCGGGTACTGCAAATTCCACTTTTAAGGGAGTGACCCGAGTGAGTTTGGCTACTATGGTAGTAGGGGAGGCATAAGCTCCGGTACTGACCTGGCGCAGACCTATAATTCCGTCGAAGGGAACGCGTAGCTCTGTCATGGCAATGTTTGCCTTGATATTTTCGATATCAGCGCTTAGTGTGGCCAGTTCAGTTTTTACCTGCTCGTACGCTTCCTTACTTACCGCATCTCTTTGCAGCAAGGCACTCTGACGGAATACACAGTCCTCGGCCAAAGGCATCTGTGCTTCCAGACGCTTGAGCTGTGCCTGCAACTGGCTGTCGTTTACTTTGGCCAGCAACTCTCCTTTGCTGACATAAGTACCTTCTTTAAAAAATATGTCGATAATTTCTCCGGATGTTTCGAAAGAAAGATTCACTTCTTCATCGGGTATCAGTTTTCCACTGACTAAAATCTCGTCGGTTAATAAATGGGGACGCAAAATCTGGGCATTTACGTTCAATGCCTTCTTGTTTTTAGTGACAGGAATTTCACTCTGTTTCAATTCTTGGTTTTCTCGAGGGGTAAAAGTATAAATGCCTACTCCTGTAAGTGTTGTTGTAATGACAGCAATAATACCTCATTTGGTGTACTTTCTCATGAGGTTGTGTTTTTCCAAAAAAAAATATAGAATCTGTTTTTTTCTGACAGATTCTATATTTATGGGTTTAAAGTCTATTCGGTAATTTAGGAAAAATTAAAAATTCAGGTTAGCCATTTTCCACATGCCTAGGAACGATGCTTTGGTGATTTCTACCAGTTTTTCCCAGTTGATTTTTGCAGGTTCGTCGCTAGGAAGATGATAATCAGGGTGTCCGTTGGTGTGATACCACATGATAGGAATATTGTGTTTGGCAAACGGACCATTGTCACTTCCTCCTACCGGATTGTCCCATGGGCGATAGTCTGGTTTTAATTGCAGATTGTACTTTTCAACATCATTTTTAAGCCAGTCGCCAAAACTGTTAGTTCTTTCGGTGTAGAAATATACAACAGACTGCGGATTGTTTTCATCGCTGTTGCGGCCAATCATGTCGAAGTTAAGATAACCTTTCACCTTATTCAGGTCGGCATATGTCTGTGTGAAATATTTGGAACCCAGCAGACCTTTTTCTTCACCATCCCAAAAAGCGAAGATAACGGTACGTTCCGGCTGCTGTCCGGTAGCCAGGAAAGCACGTGCAATCTGAAGCACAGCCGATACACCGGATGCATTGTCGTCAGCTCCGTTGTAAATCTTGTCACCGTCCAGCATCGGGTCCAGTCCCAGGTGGTCGTAGTGTGCACCGATGATAACAATTTCGTCTTTGTTCTTACCTTCAATTTTGGCAAGTACATTGCGCATGTTGTATTTCTGATGCCAGAATTCCTTGAATTTTGCGATAGAGTCGGGGTGTACTTCCAGACGTCCCGGACGCTGACGTTCTTTGCGGTAAGCTTCGAATGGCTGGAAATAATCATCAAACAGCGGTTCGAGTCCCATTTGTTTCAGTACAGCAGCGATATAGTTGCCTGCTATACGTCCGCTTTTCCAGCCTGCTTCACGGCCTTCCAGTTCATCGGCAGCCAGGAATTCTACGTGTGCCTTAGCCGAAATCATATTGATAGAAGCCAGTCCTTTTTCTTCTGCACTGACTTTTTTGGCATGAGTTTCTGCCAGTAAATTGCCGGTGCAAGCCACCAGCATACAGAATGCGATAAAATATTTTTTCATGGTCTATAATTGTGAAGTTTACTATTTAAAATGCAGAGCGGTATTTCCCTTCGTCTTTATCTTCCAGAATATTGAGGTAAGAGGTATAGCGCGACTCGCTGATGAGGTGCTTTTCTACAGCATCTCTTACTGCACATCCGGGTTCGTGGCGGTGTGTACAGTTTCCATATTTGCACTGCGCCGAGAACTCGAATATCTCCTTGAAGTAATGTCCTACTTCTTCGTCCTCCATATCAAACGTACCGAAACCTTTGATACCCGGAGTGTCTATCAGATAACCGTTTTCGGCTACAGGGAACATTTCGGAAAAGGTGGTGGTGTGCATACCTTTATTATGATATTCCGATATATCGCCGGTCTTCACATGCAAGTCGGGCAATATTGCATTGATAAGTGTAGATTTTCCTACACCGGAGTGTCCGGAAAATAATGTGATTTTTCCGGTAAGGGCTTCCTTGATCTGGTCAATACCTTCCTGCTGTAAGGCAGATACTTTCAGACATGGATATCCGATGTGTGTATAAAGATGGATGAGACCTTCCAGATACCGTTGCTCGTCTTCGTTGTAACGGTCTGTTTTATTGAAAACCAGTGTTACAGGTACGCGGTAAGCCTCTGCCGAAGCCAGAAATCTGTCGATAAAAGTCGTACTGGTTTCGGGATAGTTTACGGTTACGATGAGCATGCACTGGTCTACGTTGGCAGCTATGATATGCGATTGCTTGGAGAGGTTCGAAGCCCTGCGGATGATGTAGTTCTTGCGGTCTTCTATCTCACTGATGAATGCAGTACCTTCTGCATTCTCCAAAATAGTGACCCTGTCGCCTACGGCAATGGGGTTGGTACTGCGGATTCCCTTCAGACGGAAATTTCCTTTAATCTTGCATTCAATCTGTTTTCCGCTGTCTGTTTTTACAACATACCAGCTTCCGGTGTTCTTTATTACTAAGCCTTTATCCATTTATGAAGTGTCATTTCCGGAAATACCCGGTTTCCTGCTGCGTAAAACTTATTTTACTTCCACAGAGAACCGGGTATTTCCCGAAAGCATGTTATTATGATTAAACAGTCATGATTTCTTTATCTTTTGCAGCATACATGTCATCAATCTGCTTGATGAACTTGTCGTGAACTTTCTGCAGTTTGGCTTCTGCATTTTTCTGTTCATCTTCAGGCATGCCGTCTTTTACTGCTTTTTTCAGGGCATCGATGGCATCACGGCGTGCGTTACGGATGCTCACTTTGGCAGTTTCTACTTCGCCTTTGCACTGTTTAGACAACTGTTTACGGCGCTCTTCTGTCAATGGAGGAATACCCAGACGGATAATCTCGCCGTTGTTTTCTGGCATGATACCCAATTCAGAATCGATGATAGCCTTTTCAATCACGCGGAACATACTTTTGTCCCAAGGCTTGATTGCGATGCTGCGTGCATCAGGAGTACTTACTGCTGCAACATTGTTGATGGGCACCATGCTTCCGTAAGAGTCAACACGAATACCATCCAGCAGGCGTACATCTGCTTTTCCAGCACGGATGTGTGCCAATGCATCGTCAAGGTACATAACCGCCATGTCCATTTTCTCTTCAGCTTCGCTGAGAATAGTCTTTGAATCTGCCATATATTTTGGTCGTTTTTAATGTTTATAATTTATCTATTTATGATTTAGGTAATTATGTGAACAAAAATAAGCTATTTTTTAATTATCTGCAATAGTTGATGATATAATTCCATTTTCCTACTTTTGCGGGTATATTTTATGGAATAGAAATGATTGAACTTTATTTGGCCAGACACGGGCAGACGGTAGAAAATGTAGCCCGTATTTTTCAGGGACATTTGCCGGGGCAGTTGACAGAAGAAGGACGCTGTCAGGCTGAGGCGCTGCGCGAGAAACTTCGTCAACTGGAGTTTGATGTGATTGTCAGCAGTGATTTACAGCGTTGTATAGATACGGTACAGATAGCTGTCGGTGACAGGAATCTGCCGTGGGTGAAGACGGAACTGTTGCGGGAAGTGGACTGGGGAGAATGGACCGGACTACCCATCAGCAGTGTGGATACAAGCAACCTGCCGCCTCATGCCGAAACCAAGGAAATGCTCTATGCCAGAGCCGGTAAGTTTGTGGATTTTCTGAAAGCGAATTTTGACGGGAAACGGGTGTTCGCGGTAGGACACGGACTGGTCAACCGCTCTGTTGAGGCTTGGCTTAGGGATATTCCTGTAACGGATTTGTATCAGATTCCCAAAATGGAAAATGCCGGTTTGCGTTGTTTTATACTCAAATAAAAACCGCTCCGGAGTTAGGTTCCAGAGCGGCTATGATGGTGTTTATGAAAATACACGCTTGACGAGGCAAAATTAGTTGTGTACCAGTGTACCGATGTTTTCGCCTGCCATCACTTTTTTCAGGTTACCCACTGTATCCATGTCGAATACGATGATAGGCAAGTTGTTTTCCTTGCACATACAGGTAGCTGTGAGATCCATCACCTTCAGGCCTCTTGCCAGTACTTCGTCGTAAGTAATCTCGTCAAATTTTGTAGCGGTCGGGTTTTTTTCCGGGTCAGCAGTGTAGATACCGTCTACGCGTGTACCTTTCAGCATGACGTCAGCTTCAATTTCAATACCTCTCAAAGAAGAACCGGTATCGGTTGTGAAGAACGGATTTCCTGTTCCGGCCGACATGATGACAACTTCGCCGTTTTCCATTGCTTCGATAGCTTTCCATTTTGTATAGAATTCACCGATCGGCTCCATGCGGATGGCAGTCAGTACGCGAGCCTTAACTCCTGCTGCAACCAGTGCCGAACTCAGTCCCAAGCTGTTGATAACGGTAGCTAGCATACCCATCTGGTCGCCCTTTACGCGGTCGAATCCTTTTCCTGCGCCGCTCAATCCGCGGAAGATATTACCGCCACCGATGACGATACCTATCTGTACGCCCATTTCGTGGATTTCCTTTATCTGCTGTGCGTATTCGCCAAGACGTTTTTCGTCGATACCGTATTTCTTTTCACCCATTAAGCTTTCACCGCTTAATTTCAATAGAATTCTTTTAAATTTTGCCATAGCATTTTCTTTATTGTTGTATAGGGCAAACTTACTAATTTTAGCTGGAATATACTAATAAAAGCATTTCTTTTGACGATAGATGCCGATTGTATCTCAAATGAAGCAAACTTGCATCATTGCAATGATGGACTTTGGGTACTTAAATGATGCGGGTTTGTCATTTAAATGAGGAGGTGAATAGAGAGGGATAGATTTTGGAGGAGCATTGGAAAAAGAGATAGAAAACAAAAAAGGCTTCCATTTGGAAGCCTTTCTCTTGGTGATCCGCCTGGGGCTCGAACCCAGGACCCCAACATTAAAAGTGTTGTG
>Ash_p1__coassemble_174_pt1 | contig 46587 bp, 34 predicted proteins | sample Ash_p1__metabat2_low_PE_021 | metagenome-assembled genome bin Ash_p1 | reverse complement strand
ATGTGAAATGTACTTCCAATCCCGACATCAAGGTACGTGGCTATGTCTTGGCCGCCACCATAACGTCCAAGCGTATCTTTATTTATGAAGAGGATTTAAAAATCCCTTCGGAGTACGAAAATTGCAATAGAGCTATTCCTGACGGAGGCGATACATGGCCAAGGTGGTGGATAGAATACATCAATGCCGGGAGGGGGATAGCTTTCGTGCCCAGCGGAGGACTGGACAATAACTCTGTTCTCTATTTTAAAGAATGTTTTGATTGCCTGGCCACTAAGGGCGCAACCAAGAAGCGTCCCGATTTCTGGCCCAACAACCATGAATGACCTGTAACCCTTAAATATAAATCTTATGAAATACATTTTGAAACTACTTGTCTGCATCAGTCTGATTGTCTTTACCGGACAACTGCACGCACAGAATACGCTTGAAGACTATCAGGCGGCAGCCGGCAATTTTGCATTGGCATACAATGGCATAGTAGAGAAAGGCTACCGTGTGGGCTATGTCAGCACTCCCTATTATCCTCAGGAATATACCGCCGGGAGCTTCTACTATCGGGGCATGAAGTACCAGAACGTGAAGATGCGGATAGACTGTCATACCAAAAGACTCATCGTACTGACTCCCGATGGAAGAATGAACCGTGTGATGCATCCGACTGAGGTGAATAGGGTCACTATCGGCAGTACACCGTTCATTTATTTCAGCAGTACGGAAGCAGCACCGGGCGAAGGATATTATGCCGTACTGCACGCAGGAAAGGACTTTTCCGTCTATTGTCTGCGTTACGTAAACAACATAAACCGGGAAATCCGGGGAAGCGTGATGCTGCAAGGATTCTCGCTCAAGGAACGGGTGTTTCTGGTGAAAGACGGGCAGTGGATAACGCTTTCGGGAAAGAAGAGCTTCATCAAGCATTTTAAAGCTCATAAAGAGGCCCTGAACGCTTATTGCAAGGAAAAAGGACTCCGGTTCAATAAAGAAAGCCGTTCAGACTGGACGGTACTGGCTACGTATTGTGAAACCTTGACAAGAAAATAATGAATATGGGAAAGGGAAAGAGGACAATCCTGATGCTCTGTCTGGCACTGGGTGTATGCAGCAGTGGCATCGCACAACAGATAAAGGCCTCCGGCGAACCGCTGGCAGAGGTATTGAAGCATATCGAACAGAAGACCGGATATCGGTTCTACTGGCTGGATAAGGACGTGAAGGGCATACGTGTAAGTGTGGATACGGATGCCAAGAATCTGGATGCACTGATGAAAGCATTGCTGGAAAAAACGGGGTTGAAGTTTACCGTATACTCCAACCGGTATGTTTTTCTTATGAAGGATCGCAGGATAGTGAACAGCCTTCCGGCATTCGTGGGATGGACGAAAGAAAAGAGTGCTGACAGTGAAAGCGAACTGTTGCAGGCCGACAGCCGCAAGGCCACTTCCGAAAACCGGATATATGTAGTGGGAAAGCAGGAGAACAAGTCGGAAAAACAGATGGTGAAACTGACAGGGGTCGTCACGAGTTTCAAGACGGGTGAACCGGTGATGGGTGTAAATATGGTGGTACGTAAGCCGGTATGGAGTGCCGCCGTGAGCGATGCTGATGGAAGGTTCGTGCTGAAAGTTCCGGTAGGCGAAGTGGACATCGAGTTGACCGGTATAGGTGTGCTCGATACGCACCGCCGGCTGATAGTTTATGAGGATGGAAAGCTGGACATCGAGCTGGAAGACAGGATGCAGACACTTGACGAAGTCGTAGTGACGGCCAGCAAGCGCGAAAACGTAAAGGACGTGCAGATGGGCGTGGAAAGTCTCGTGGTGGAAGACCTGAAGACTATCCCGACGGCATTCGGCGAGCTGGACGTAATAAAGGTTGTACAGGCCCTTCCCGGTGTGAAAACCATGGGCGAGGCTTCCAGCGGTTTCAATGTTCGCGGTGGTTCGACAGACCAGAATCTGATTCAGTTCAATGGTGGTACAGTGTACAACCCTACTCATCTGTTCGGATTCTTCTCGGCATTTAATGGAAGCGTCGTGCAGGATATGGAACTGTACAAAGGAAGCATCCCTGCCATGTTCGGCGGACGCATATCTTCCGTGCTCGACATCAACAGCCGCAAGGGAGACAAGCAGAAGTATCAGGGCGAACTCAGCTTGGGACTTCTTACGGGTAGCGTTAGTCTGGAAGGTCCCATCAAGAAGGACAAGACTTCTATCCTGCTGAGCGGACGTACCACTTACAGCGACTGGATGCTGGGGCTGCTGCCCGAAAAGAGTGGATACAAAAACGGAAAAGCAGGTTTCTGGGACGTCAATATGGTTCTCTCTCACCAGTTCAGTCCCAAAGACAACCTTTATCTGAGCGGATACTACAGCCACGACCGTTTCAACTTCATCGAGAACGAGAAGTACAGCTATGCCAATGCCAATGCCTCGCTGCAGTGGACGCATCTGTTCAACGATAACTTCCGCATGGGAACTACCGCAGGATATGACCATTACGATTACGCCACACGGGACTTCCGGAACGAGAACGATGCCTACGACTTGGGATTCGACATCAACCAGTACTATCTGAAGCTGGATTTCACCAACCAGCAATTGCAGAGCCATGAACTGGCCTGGGGAGCCAGCGCTTTGATGTACGACATCCTTCCGGGAGAAATCCGCCCTTACGGTGCCCAGTCTATTTACTCACCAAAGACCCTCCAGAAGGAGAAGGCCGTAGAAGCAGCCCTCTACGTGAGCGACGAATGGGACATTACCTCGAAACTCACAGCCAGCCTGGGCGTGCGCTACAGCCTGTTCAGCGCCTTCGGTCCGCGCACCTACAACACGTATGCGGAAGGAGAACTTCCAAGTACCCAGAACGTAACAGGAAGCGAGACTAAACACGGAAACCTAAAGACATATCACGGTCCGGAATTCCGGGCAAGCTTACGTTATGCCTTTACCGATGATTTCAGTGTGAAGGCAGGTGTCAATACCATGCGCCAGTACATCCACAAAGTATCGAACACGATGGTGATGTCGCCTACCGATACCTGGAAGCTGAGCGATATGTACATCGAGCCACAGACCGGCTTGCAATATTCGCTGGGTTTTTACAAGAACCTGCTCGGCGGTGATTTGGAAGCGTCGGTAGAAGGTTACTACAAGTCCATGAACAACTATCTGGATTATCGCAGCGGAGCACAGCTCCTGATGAACGACCACCTGGAAACAGATGTATTGCCTACCGAAGGATATGCCTACGGCGTGGAACTGATGCTCAAGCGGCCGAAAGGTAAACTGAACGGATGGGTAAGCTATACCTACTCCAGGACCATGCTGCGTCAGAACGACCCGCGCATTGCCAGCCCTGTGAACGACGGTGAGTGGTATCCTGCCGAATACGATAAACCGCACGATTTCAAACTGGTCGGAAATTATCAGTTTACGCAGCGTTACAGTGCCTCGCTCAATATTGACTACAGCACCGGACGCCCGATGACCATGCCTGTATCTCAATATTACGACCATACAATCGGGGCTACCACTTTCTACTACTCCAAACGTAATGAGGTACGCATACCGGACTATTTCCGTGTGGACCTCTCGTTCAACATTAAGCCGACACACCGTCTGACGGCGAAGACACATACTTTCTTCACCATTGGCGTGTACAATTTACTGGGGCGCAAGAACGTGTACTCCATCTACTTCCAGAACGAGGGGGATGATGGCATCAAGGGATATAAGATGTCCATTTTCGGCGCACCCATACCATACGCATCGTTTAACGTGAAATTCTGAAAAAACATGAAAATACTGACATATATCATTATCAGCCTGCTGGGAATGATGAACACACAGGCGCAGGACATAAAGGAAAGGATACATGCAGAGACGGACAAAGACTTCTATCTGGCGGGAGAACAGATGGGTGTTAAACTCCACTCCACCGACGTACAGGGAAGGCCGCAGGAGTTCAGCCGGGTGGCATATGTTGAGCTGCTGGGCGACGGGGAAAATGCCGTCCGCTTGAAGGTGGAAATGAAGAATGCCATGGGAGAAGCTGTGGTACAGCTTCCTTATACTTTGGCATCGGGGGTGTACGACCTCGTGGCATACACCCGATGGATGCGTAACGAGGGAGAAGAGGTGTTCTTCCGCCGGCAGATAGGTATTTTTAATTCGTTGAGATACCTCCACGATACGGACCAACTCGTCTTTATGGAAGGGGAGGCACCTGCTTCTGCCGAAGTGCCGGGCAACGGGAACATACAGGTAAAGACGGACAAGCTGCAATACGGAAACCGGGAAAAGGTGACGCTGAGCTTGGAAGGTGTTCCCGATGATGCCCGTTTGAGCGTATCTGTGGTTCGGAAGGATGTTGCCTTGGGAAAGAAAGACTATCCGGCCCTTACGGAGGGCAGGACGGACAGGGGCTGTCAGCCGGAGTTGGAAGGATTGATTCTGGATGCCCGGCTTGAAGGTGCTGAAGAGAATGCTCCGGTACTCCGTCCGAACCTGACTATACAGGGCGATTACATCCGTTACTATGCCGGACAGCAGACAGCCGACGGTTTGGTTCATTTCTATACAACTACTCTGCCGGGGGTGACGGAGGTGGTGACTTCAACAAACGGTAAAGGGCATCTGCGACCGCTGTCGCCCTTTGTCGCAACTCCGTCGGCACAGATGCGCCCTGTTACTCTCTATCGTCAGCAGAAGGACGCGCTGACAGAGCGGAGCATTGCTATACAGGCTGCCGAACACTTCTACCCGAAAGTAAAAATAAAAAAAGAAGTAGCCCGAACTGACGAGTGGCTCTCGACTGTTACTCCCAAATGGACATTTAATATGGACGAATATAAGCGTTTCCAGACATTCGAGGAAACTTTTATCGAATTCATGCCATGTGTTAGGACAATGGGAACAAAGGGAAAGAGGCGCATTGTGGCATTCGACTCGGACGTACTGGCTACGAGCAGTGGGAATACGTTGGTTCTGCTTGATGGAGTAGTCATCATGGACCACGAGCTGTTGTTGGCATACGACCCGCATTTGGTGAAAATAGTGGAAGTCTATGTAGAGGATTTTACATTCGGTGACCAACTTTATAATGGCATTCTGTCTGTAAAAACACCCAACCGCAAACTGTCGGGCTTTAGTTTGCCCCAAAAATCAGTGGCGTATGGATACGAAGGGGTACAACCGGAAACCGACTATCCGATGCCGTCGGCTGGAGAGGAAGTGCCGCGCCATCTGCCTGATTTCCGACACACGCTTTATTGGAACGGACATGTTAGCGGTACGGACAAGCAGTTGGAATGTCGCACTTCGGACATGTGCGGTACCTACACCGTGAAAGTAGAAGGCAGGACCCCAGACGGCAAAGCCATTTGTGGATATACTTGCTTTGAGGTGAAATAGCAATTTTTTATATATCAGGAAAGGTCGTATACCATAGCGGAACAATCTGACGGTTGACATTTTTTTAACCACATGGTGTTTAACTGGATTTTATTTTATTATTTTGTGCACGCTATTTTTTCGTGTACTAATAACTAAAACAAGAATAATGGAACAAACCTTTGCACCTTTTGCACGTCCCCTATATGTCATGACCAAGCCTGTAGGAGCCGTATGTAACCTGGCTTGCGATTATTGCTATTATCTGGAAAAGGTCAATCTCTATAAGAATGCTGCATCCAAGTATGTGATGAGTGATGAATTGCTGGAACGTTTTATAAAAGAGTATATCCAGTCGCAGACCATGCCGCAGGTCTTGTTCACCTGGCACGGCGGTGAGACACTGATGAGGCCGCTGAGTTTTTACAAGCGTGCCGTAGAACTGCAGAAACGCTATGCAAACGGACGGACCATCGACAACTGTATCCAGACGAACGGAACTTTGCTTACCGACGAATGGTGCGAATTCTTCCGACAGAATAACTGGCTGGTAGGTATATCGATAGACGGTCCGCAGGAGTTTCACGACGAATACCGGAAGAACAAGCAGGGAAGACCTTCGTTTGTGAAGGTGATGCGCGGAATCGAACTGCTGAACAAGCATGGTGTAGAATGGAATGCCATGGCGGTGGTAAACGATTATAACGCCGACTACCCGCTGGACTTTTACCACTTCTTTAAGGAGCTGAACTGCCATTATATACAGTTTGCGCCTATCGTAGAGCGAATCTCGCGCCATGCCGACGGACGCTATCTGGCTACTCCGTTGCAGGAAGGCGACCGCCTGGCCGATTTTTCGGTTTCGCCGGAGCAGTGGGGAAACTTCTTATGTACCATTTTTGATGAATGGGTGCGCAATGACGTGGGTACTTATTTCATACAGTTGTTCGATTCTACGTTGGCCAACTGGGTGGGCGAGCAGCCTGGTGTCTGTTCGATGGCAAAGACTTGCGGCCATGCCGGTGTGATGGAATTCAATGGGGATGTTTATACGTGTGACCATTTTGTATTTCCGGAATTCAAGCTGGGCAATATCTATGAAAAGACGCTGGTAGAGATGATGTACTCTGAACGCCAGATGAAGTTCGGCCAGATGAAACAGGATTCCTTGCCCGGACAGTGCCGTGCGTGCGAGTATTTGTTTGCCTGCAACGGTGAGTGTCCGAAGAACCGTTTTATGCATACCGAAACCGGTGAGCCGGGACTGAATTATTTGTGTAAAGGTTATTATAAATTCTTCGACCATGTGGCTCCCTACATGGATTTCATGAAAAAGGAACTGCTGGCGCAACGGCCGCCTGCCAATGTCATGGAGGCCATACGCAACGGTGAATTATAACTATAAGCCTGGTAACTTGGGGGCGTTGTCGGCATCGTAAATCAATCCGGCAGCGGCTTTTTCTTTTTCTGTCTGCATAATAAATTAGTGTTTTAAGTGATTTTTTCCGTATATGTCTGCTGTGTCATTGTTGAGACAAACTCTTGTCTTTTTAATGTGGAAGATGCGGCATTTTAATGATGCGAGTTCATCTTTTTAATGATGCAGCCTGAAAGTTCCGTAAAATTAATTATTTTAGAAAGATTTGTAGCCTTTCGGATTGGAAACTCAAGAAAAGGCTGTAGATTTGTGTTTGTTCAGCAAAAAAAAAGATGAGGAAATGGTAAGAAACAATTTATTGGATGATGAACTGAAGTACAGTGGGGAGAATGCACTCGAAACCCATTTGCACCTCTGTACATATAATTCGGCAGGTGTGCAGATAAATGATGCGAGTAATTGGGAAGAAGTGTTGCCATTGCTGGATGATGACCATATAAGCTGGCTGCAAGTGCATGGACTGAAGGATACATCGCTTGTGGAGTCGGTCTGCAATTACTATGGCATTGACTTTCTGGTTGCGCAGGACATCATGAATGTGCGTCACCTTACGAAGATTGAACAGCACGACGACTATAATGTTTTTATCATCAAATTATTGGTTCCTACAGAAAATGGTACTTTCATTCCTCATCAGTTGTCTATTATCCAGGGATACAAATACGTTTTAACCTTTGTAGACCGTGAGACCAATTTTTTTGACAACGTATGGACTGCCCTTAAAAACAATGTGCTGAAAGTGAGGGAGCGCTCGTCCGATTTCTTGTTGAGTATTTTGCTGAACAGTGTTATGGGAAACTACATGACCGTCCTGCCGAGTCTGGAAGATGAGCTGGAGGATTTGGAGGAATCGTTGCTTGATAATCTGGGAGGAAGTATGACCGAAATCGGTGATATTCAGCTTTACAGACGCCAGTATCGTTTGCTGAAGAAAACAATCACTCCGTTGAAGGAGCAGATGAATATTCTTCGCAGACCGGGCAATCCGCTGATAAAGGAAGATAATATTCCTTTCTTTAACGATGTAAACGACCATTTGCAGTTTGTTTTACAGTCTTTGGACAGTTGCCGCGATTCGATTACCGCATTGGTGGACTTGTATCTTTCTAATAACGACTTGCGGATGAATAATATTATGAAGCAACTGACGGTGGTTTCTACGTTATTTATTCCGCTTACTTTCTTTACCGGTGTATGGGGGATGAATTTCAAACGGATGCCGGAACTGGAATGGGATTATGGCTATGCCGTGGCATGGACTATCTTATTCACGGTTACGGTACTGGTGTTTTTCTATTTCAAGCGGAAAAAGTGGTACTAAGATAATGGGGAAATAATTTTTTTTATATAAACAACAATAATAATACTATGAATTTTTCTACGAAAAACAAATTTTTGGGATTGTGTTTGGGGGCATTGCTGGGAACAAGCAATGTAGTTGCACAAGAGGGATATACTCCTTCGGAAGGAAATCTGAAAGCGCGTCAGGAGTTCAGCGACAGTAAATTGGGTATCTTCCTGCATTGGGGTATCTATAGTATGTTTGCCCAGGGGGAATGGTATATGAATGATGCTAACCTGGACTGTCATGAATACGCTAAAGCTGCTTCTGGCTTTTATCCGTCTAAATTTAATGCTGCCGAATGGGTGGCTGCTATCAAAGCTTCGGGGGCCAAGTACATTTGCTTTACTACACGTCATCACGATGGCTTTTCCATGTTTGATACAAAATATTCTGACTATGATATTATAGATGCTTCTCCTTTTAAAAGAGATATCGTGAAGGAGCTGGCAGAAGAATGCCGTAAGCAGGGAATTAAACTTCACTTGTATTACTCGCATCTGGACTGGACACGTGAGGATTATTACCCGTTGGGCAGAACAGGTAAAGGAACCGGAAGAAAGGGGCATGGCGAATGGAAATCTTATTATGAATTTATGAATAATCAGTTGACCGAACTTCTGACGAACTATGGCCCTATCGGTGCCATCTGGTTTGACGGAATGTGGGATCAGCCGGATAATTTTGACTGGCAGTTGGGCAAGCAGTATGCTTTGATTCATAAGTTGCAGCCGGACTGTCTGATTGGTAACAACCATCATAAGGCTCCTAATCCGGGTGAGGATTTCCAGATGTTTGAGAGAGATTTGCCGGGAGAGAACAAAGCAGGATTTTCGGCTGGCTCTACAATCGGTAAGTTACCTTTGGAGACTTGCGAGACAATGAACGGTATGTGGGGGTACCGTATCAAAGACCAGGATTATAAGTCGGTCCCGGTTTTGGTTCGCTTGCTGGTTAAGGCAGCGGGTAAAGGTGCCAATCTCCTAATGAACATCGGCCCGCAGGCTAACGGGGAATTGCCTGCCGTAGCAGTGGAACGTATGAAAGGCATGGGCGAATGGATGAAGAAGTATGGCGAGACTATTTACGGAACAACAGCCGGAGATGTTCATACGGCCGACTGGGGTACTACTACACGTAAAGGGGACAAGCTTTATGTCCATATCCTGACCGACAAGATGCCGGAAGAAATTGCACTGCCGCTGGATTGCAAAGTGAAGAAAGCCGTATCTTTTGATTCGAAACAGGCTGTTAAGTTCAAGCGTACCAAAGAAGGGGTTGTGCTGTCTACAGCAGGATTGCAGCCGGACATTGACTGCGTTGTAGAGCTGACTACCAAATAAAGTGATGGGATTACTTGAAATCGAGTGTCAGTTGTATCCACTCGTTCCTTGTCTTTTCGCTTTCGGGATTGGAAACAGACAGTCCTAAAAGACGGACGGGATGCTGGGCATAATCGGTTTCTTTCAATAATTTTTTGGCCAAAGGCAAAATGTCCTTGAGCTCTGAAAGGGGAGTACTGTGGCTGATACTGCGGGTTATCTGTGTGAAATCATGAAATTTAACCTTTAGTGTCAGGGTACTTCCCTTGAATTGTTTTTTCTCCATTCGTCTGCAAAGTTCGGTTGCTACATGATAAAGCTCTATGATAAGCGAAGAGGTGAGCGAAGTATCTTTTTCCAGTGTATGTTCGCAGCCGATGGACTTGCGTATCCGTTCGGCTTCGACAGGACGGTTGTCAATGCCGCGGGCAAAGTCGTAATACAGTAAGCCGGCTTTGCCGAATTGCCGTTGCAGCATCTCCTGTGAGCAGTTGCGAAGTGTAAGTCCGTTGTATATACCGAAACTGTGCATTTTCTTGGCGGTGACGGGACCGATGCCCCAAAATGCTTCAATAGGCAGCCGGGCGATGAAATCGAGTGCTAGTTCCGGATGTATCGTGCACAGACCGTTTGGCTTGCGGTAATCGGAAGCTATTTTAGCAAGAAATTTATTATACGAAACACCCGCCGAAGCGGTCAGCTGCAATTCGTTGCGGATTCTTTGCTTTATTTCTTTGGCAATGTCTACAGCAAGTGAGATTCCTTTTTTGTTATTGGTGACGTCCAGAAAAGCTTCATCTAGCGAAAGCGGTTCGATGATGTCGGTATATTCATGGAATATCTGATGTATCTGGGCAGACACCGCCTTGTAAACCTCCATGCGTCCTTCTACAAAAATAAGTTCGGGACAGAGTTTCCTGGCTTTTTGAGACGACATGGCAGAGCGGACACCAAATTTGCGGGCTTCATAGCTCGCTGCTGCCACTACACCCCGTTCGTCGGCATGGCCTACGGCTATGGGTTTGCCTTTCAGTTCGGGAAAGTCGCGCTGCTCTACCGAGGCATAAAAAGCATCCATATCGATATGAATAATTTTACGTTCGTAAGTCATGTTTATTCTTTTTAAAAGGGGTTTTTTTGCAAAAATAAGAAAGAACTCATACAAATGAAATGTATAATTTGTGGTTTTTCTTGGTACATCTGAAAAATCCTTCGTAATTTTGTGGGGTATAGACACTTGAAAAAAGTACTGGATATGATGAAAGATGAAATTAAGAAGGCATGCGAAGTGCTGCAAAAAGGCGGTGTTATTTTATATCCTACGGATACGGTGTGGGGAATAGGCTGTGATGCTACAAATGAAGAAGCGGTCCGCAGAGTATACGAGATAAAAAAACGCGCCGACAGTAAAGCTATGCTGGTACTGGTGGACACTCCGGTGAAAGTTGATTTTTATGTAAAGGATGTACCTGTGGTGGCGTGGGATTTGATAGAGATGGCTACGCGCCCGTTGACAATAATTTATGACGGAGCCCGTAATCTGGCCCCTAATCTGATAGCGGAGGACGGCAGTGTGGGTATCCGTGTGACCAATGAAGAGTTTTCACGGCAGCTTTGTTTCCGCTTCCGGAAAGCGATTGTTTCTACTTCGGCCAATATCAGTGGCGAGCCGGCTGCTGCCGTGTTCAGTGAAATCAGTGAAGAGATTCTTAACGCGGTGGATTATGTGGTGGATTACCGTCGTGAAGAAACCGGACACCCCAAACCTTCCAGTATTATCCGTCTGGGTGCAGGCGGCGTTGTGAAAATCATAAGGGAGTAAGCTGCAGGTTATGGAAACGGTTACGAAGGAAAAGCTTTCTCTTTTCCAGCGTTTTATCGTGTGGAGAGAAAGACATATCACTGAAAAGCAGTTTGTACTGATTCTGAGTTTCCTCGTCGGAATATTTACTGCCTTGGCTGCTTATGTGCTGAAGTTTCTGGTGGAATACATTAAAGAGTTTCTTACCGAGAACTTTGATAGTACAGGAGCCAACTGGTTGTATCTGGTTTATCCGGTAGTGGGTATTTTTCTGACGGGGTTGTTTATCCGTAAGGTGGTGCGGGATGACATCGGGCATGGAGTTACGAAAATCTTGTATGCCATTTCGCGCAGGCAAAGCCGGATAAAGAAACATAACATGTGGTCTTCTGTATGTGCCTCGGCCATTACCATCGGTTTTGGTGGTTCTGTAGGAGCCGAAGCTCCTATTGTGCTGACGGGCTCGGCTATCGGGTCTAACTTGGGCAGCTTGTTCCGCATGGATCATAAAACACTGATGCTTTTGGTGGGCTGTGGTGCTGCCGGTGCTGTTTCGGGTATCTTCAAGGCGCCTATAGCAGGATTGGTATTTACGCTGGAGGTATTGATGATTGACCTTACGATGGCTTCTTTGCTTCCTTTGCTGATATCCAGTGTTACGGCTGCTTCGATGGCGTACCTGATGACGGGAACGGAGGCGATGTTCCAGTTTAGTCTGGATCATCCTTTTGCGTTGGAACGCATTCCTTATGCGATAGCGTTGGGGGTTTTCTGCGGACTGATAGCCTGGTATTTTACCCGTTCGATGAACTGGATAGAGGATATTTTTAGAAAATATTCTAACCCTTATGTGAAGTTTGTGATAGGGGGAACGATGTTGAGTATCTTAATATTCCTTTTCCCGCCGTTGTATGGTGAAGGATATGACACGATTCACTTGTTGCTTAACGGAACTTCTCCGTTGGACTGGGATACGGTGATGAATAATTCTATATTCTATGGAAATGGGAATTTACTCATCGTGTATTTGCTGCTGATTATTCTGCTGAAGGTTTTTGCTTCGAGTGCGACCAACGGTGGAGGAGGTTGTGGTGGTATTTTTGCTCCAAGTTTGTTTCTTGGCTGTATTGCGGGTTTTGTGTTTTCGCATGTTTGCAATACCTTTAATATAGGTAGCACTTATATTCCGGAAAAGAACTTTGCACTGATGGGGATGGCAGGACTGATGTCGGGGGTTATGCATGCGCCGCTTACCGGTATCTTCCTGATTGCGGAGCTGACGGGTGGATATGGGCTGTTCCTTCCGCTGATGATTGTTTCGGTATGTGCTTATCTTACAATCATTGTATTCGAGCCGCACAGTATTTATTCGATGCGACTTGCAAAGAAGGGTGAGTTGCTGACGCATCATAAGGACAAAGCGGTTTTGACACTGCTGAATGTTGAGAATGTGGTGGAAAACGATTTTATGAAGGTCAGTCCGGATATAGATTTGGGAGAAATGGTCAAGGTGATATCCAAATCAAGAAGAAACCTGTTCCCTGTAGTGGGTTATCAGGGCGACTTCATTGGGGTGGTTATTCTGGATGATATCCGTAATATCATGTTCAGACAGGAACTGTATCGTCGTTTTAAGGTAGACCGCTTCATGACTTCGCCTCCGGCAGTTGTCCATATTGATGACTCTATGGAGTCGGTGATGAAAAAATTCGATGATACGAAAGCCTGGAATTTGCCTGTGCTGGATAGTGATGGCAAGTATATGGGATTTGTTTCAAAATCGAAGATATTTAATGCGTACCGTCAGGTACTTGTTGATTTCTCAGCAGAATAATAGAACGAAATAGGATGGAAAAGAAAGATTTACGTATTGTTTATATGGGAACTCCCGAGTTTGCAGTCGAGAGTTTGAAACGTCTGGTTGAGGGCGGATACAATGTGGTTGGAGTGGTAACAATGCCTGATAAACCGGTAGGCCGTCACGGCAGTGTGCTGCAGCCCAGCCCTGTTAAGCAGTATGCATTATCGCAGGGATTGAATATTTTGCAGCCGGAGAAGCTGAAGGATGAAACGTTTGTGGAAACACTGCGAGCGTTGAAAGCTGACTTACAGATTGTGGTTGCTTTCAGAATGTTGCCGGAGGTTGTGTGGAATATGCCTCCGATGGGAACTTTCAACCTGCATGCTTCGCTGTTGCCGCAGTATCGTGGGGCTGCGCCTATCAACTGGGCCGTGATTAACGGAGATACGGAAACGGGTATCACGACTTTTTTCCTGAAACATGAGATTGATACCGGTGAGATTATCGACCAGGTGCGTGTGCCCATTGCTGATACGGATAATGTAGAGGTAGTATACAATCGCCTGATGATGCTGGGAGGAGATTTGGTGTTGAAAACAGTGGATGCTATTCTGGAAGGAAACATTGTAACGACTCCTCAGGAAAAGCTGGCTGATGAGGCTGATTTGCGCCCGGCTCCTAAAATCTTTAAGGAAACTTGCCGCATAGACTGGAATAAGGGAGTAAAGAAGGTCTACGATTTTATCAGAGGGTTGTCGCCGTATCCGGCTGCATGGACTGAATTGCATCAGGGGGATGCTGCTCCGGTGACGTTGAAGGTTTATGAATCTGCAAAGATTTTTGAAGCCCATGATTTGCCAGTTGGAAGTATTGTTACCGACCAGAAGTCTTATTTCCGTGTAGCTGTCCCAGATGGATATGTGGATATCTTATCTTTGCAGTTGGCCGGCAAGAAGAAAATGGAGGTTGCGGATTTCCTCCGCGGGTTCCGTTTCACAGAAGGTACCGTTGTCCGTTAGTTAATACCAAATAAAAAAGACCTGACTTATGATAAGTTCAGGTCTTTTTTCGTTAAGGTCAGATCTTTTAACTTTAGTGTATATTGAAGGTTTAGGATTATTCAATGTATGTACATTCGTTTAAGGGAGCGGATATTCCGGTTTGATTGGACTTGACATTATTGTCATCTTTCTTGATTGTGACAGTAGATGTTTGTCCATTCTGTCCGCTATGTTCAATGATAAATCCCTTAAAATTTTCATCGTTATACCCAGGTATGCTGGAAAGATTGAAGGATACCAATCCCCATGCCAGTGTATACTGCTGGTCGCTTTCTGCATTGTGTCTTAACTCTATATGAATCATTCCGTTCTCGTCCAATTCAGACTTTTCTGTAAGCACCAAACTGATACGGTGTGCAATGCTTGCGTCGTTTCTCCAGATATTAAATTCCAGATTCAGATGCTCTTTGCTGATGTATCCGCCAGAAATCAATATAGGATCGTTTCCGTAAACATCTTCTTGTCCTTCGGTAAGGCTATCTGCATTCTTAGTCAGTATTTTATAGAGCTCTAAAACTTGAATCTGTTTATAGTTGTCTGTTTTTGGGGTTTCAGAGTTGTCCATGAATACAATCGAGGCCATTACGCGTTGTCCGTCTTCATCGGCATCGTAATTCGAAAATATCGTAGTATTTAGAGGTTCCAAAACACCATAATAGTCTGTATCAAACAATAGCTTGCCATTCTCGTTGTCTACGGTGCCGACGGCAGGTTGATAAGTAACCGTATTTTTATCTTCGTCCAAACATGATTGGAATGTTGAAGTTATGGCCAAAGCAGTCAAAAGAAAAAATTGTTTTATCGGTTTCATAACTTATTCATTTATTTGTTTTACTTCCAAAATGCATGAATTGTATGAATACTGCATCGTTGTGTGTTAAAACATTTTAATAATAAAAAGAGCAATGCATGATGCAGTATTTTTGCATCGTCGTCATTATATGAATACAAATGGAGATGAATGAACAGGAATTGGCGTTAGAGTGCGGAAAAGAAAATAATCTGGCCCGCAAGCAATTGTACGAGCAGTATGCTCGGCAGTTGATGACGCTTTGTATCCGTTATGTTGGGGATAGGGAAATGGCCGAGGATGTATTGCATGATGGCTTTATTCATATCTTTAAAACCATAAAACAGTTTAATTATCAGGGTGAAGGCTCACTGAAAGCTTGGCTAAACCGGGTGATGATTAATGAAGCCTTGGGCTTTCTTCGAAAGAAAAATACGCTAGTTCAGCAAGAAGTTCCGATGGAAACATTGCCGGATTTATCTGATGAGGAGGACGATTTGCCTGCTGTTCCTAAAAAAGTTCTGATGCAGTTTATACAGGAATTGCCTGATGGTTATCGGACTGTATTCAACTTATATGTATTCGAAGAAAAAAGCCATAAGCAGATAGGCGAGATGTTGGGGATAACAGAACATACCTCTTCTTCTCAGTTTTTTAGAGCAAAAAAAATATTGATGAAAAAGATTAACGATTATAGAAAACAGAATCAATAATGAGAAACGAAGATAAATGGGCCAGACAGGTGAAAGAGGAGCTGGATGATTATCTTGAGTCAGTTCCGGCAGGATTGTGGGAAGAGCTTGAGAAAGAATTGCAGATACCTCCAAAGGTAATTCCTATGTGGAAACGATGGCAGACGGTGGCAGCGGCAGCTGTGGTTGTCATGACATTGGTTTCTGTTTGGAGTGTGTGGCTGACAGATGAGGTTCAGGAAATGAAACTTCCTGTTACAGCAGATGTCTTACCTCTATCTGAGGAAGAAAAGAAAATATCTGATTTGGAAACGCCGCAAGATGAAGTACCGGCAAGTAGTGCTGTGGAACAGATTCTTGCAGACAATCGTTCTGGAATATCAGTTCGGCAGATTTCTGAAGATGAGCTTACAGATTCTTCATCCGAAGATCGGGAGAATTTGACAGATGTGCATGAAGATGCTTTTTCACAGACTGATGATGCTGATGAAAGTAAGACTGCCGTTGAGCACTCGCAAAAAGTGCAAGATAATATTACTGATATAGAGAATGCTCCCCGTAGAACTTACTCTGCGCGGAACTACAAATCTGTAAATGTGGACAAAGAAAAGTTGTCTAGAGCTAAATTGGAAATTGGTTTGAATTATGGCAACTCTCCGCTTGCTTCATCCAATACTTATCAAGGATTTACTTCATTTTCCCGCAGTGCATCTATGCATGTTGCAAACGGTGATTTTACAACTCCTGTAAATGATGCAAACTATGTGTATAGTCAGATTTTATATAGTGCCCGTGAAGAAGAAGTAAAGTCGGACGTAGATCATGCGATGCCTGTAACCATCGGTGCTTCTGTACATTATCGCATTAATGAGAAGTGGGGAATTGAAACTGGTTTAAATTATACAATGTTATCCTCCAACTTGCATTCGGGAACGAGTTCTTCATATATTGACAGTGAACAGAAACTGCATTATTTGGGCGTTCCTCTGAAACTGCATCGTAGTATCTGGAGTGATCGTTATTGGGATGTGTATGCATCGGCTGGAGGTATGATTGAAAAGTGTATTTCTGCTAAGAATATTAGTACAAGTGTAAGCCGGCAGGCGGTAAGGAAAGAGGAAGAACGGATGGATATAGATAATCTTCAGTTCTCCTTGGCTTTGGCTGCAGGATTACAGTTTAAATTCAGCAACTGGTCTGGTATATATGTAGAACCTGGCATGGCTTATTATTTTGATGATGGCGAAGAAACCTTGACCATAAGAAAAGAACATCCGTTTAATTTTAATTTGCAGTTAGGTTTTCGTTTTATTTTGCCTAATTGACAGCTTGTTATGGCGGTTTGTAAAAAAAATCTTATCTTTGCTTCATCTTTAAAAATTAAAATCTTTAATAAATGAGTAAAGTTTTGATTTCTCCATCTATGCTTTCTGCAGATTTTGCACATCTGCAGGATGATTTAGAGAAAGTGAATAACAGTGAAGCTGACTGGTTGCATATCGATATTATGGACGGAGTATTTGTTCCTAATATCTCATTTGGCTTTCCGGTCCTTAAATATGTATCTCAGATTACCAAGAAGCCGCTGGATGTGCATCTGATGATTGTTCAGCCCGAAAAGTTCATTAAAGAAGTGAAAGAGACTGGGGCGATGATGATGAACGTTCATTTTGAGGCTTGTACACACTTGCACCGTGTTGTCCAGCAAATTAAGGAAGCTGGTATGAAGGCTGGCGTAACTTTGAATCCTTCTACACCAGTGGCTATGCTGGAAGATATAATTACCGAAGTAGATATGGTATTGCTTATGAGTGTGAACCCAGGCTTTGGCGGGCAGAAGTTTATTCCAAATACTTTGAAAAAAGTGCGTGAACTGCGTGAGTTAATTACCAGAACAGGCTCACACGCTCTCATACAAGTAGATGGTGGTGTTAACTTAACAACCGGACAAATGTTGGTAGACGCTGGTGCAGATGTACTTGTCGCAGGAAATGCTGTTTTTGGTGCACCGGATATGGTTGATATGATTCATCAGCTCAAAGAGTTGAAACCTGTAAATGAACAGTAATTTCCCTTCGAATATTACGTATCCTTTTTTCCGGCTGATGATAGCATTTTCAGCCGGAATTTTTATATCAGACAGATTGCTGCCCGATTCATTTCCTGTGTGGATATTGCTGGCTGCATTGGGCGGTAGTTTTGCTGGACTTTTCTTAAGTTATTTCCATTCTCAGAAGTTTTATTCAAGAAAATGCTTTGGTGTGTTTGTTGTGCTTGTTTTTATGCTTGGTGGGACAATTTGGACAGATTGGAGAGCACAGCAACAGCAATTTAATTGGCCTGATAAGTTTTTATTGTATGAAGGGACTGTCCTGGAACCTCCTTCATTGACGGATAAGACATATGCATGTAAAGTATATGTTGAAAAATACTATGATGATTCGCTGCGGCTTGTCACTCCGGTGTATCGTGAAGTTCTACTCTATGCTGTCCGGAATTCGTTAGAAGACAGACCTGATATTGGAGCTAAGCTGCAGTTTTATGCACAATTGGAGCCTCCTTCCACACCTCCTTATCTTTCATTTGATTATGCCCGGTATTTATATTATCGGGAAATTACAGCGACTGGATTAGCCTATCGTGGCCATTGGAAAGTTGATACTACGGCGCCGGAAGATTTAACATGCAGGCAGTATGCTTTGCAATGTCGTGAAAAACTGGCTGATAGATTAAAATGCAGCGGATTATTCCCCGAAGTTTTGGCTGTTACCTCTGCTTTGCTTCTAGGAGAAAAAGAGTTGTTGACAGAAGATATTAAAACAGCTTTTAATGCAGCAGGAGTGAGCCATGTTCTTGCCATATCAGGGTTGCATATTGGTATCATTTACTTTATATTGTCGCTGGTACTTCGTCCTTTACTCTTTTTGTCTGCCGGCAAGTGGCTGCATACAATTGGAGTGTTGTTTGCGCTTTGGTTTTTTGCTTTTCTCACAGGGCTTGTCCCTTCTGTAATTCGTGCTGTGTGTATGACGACAACCTATCTTTTGTCTTCTTTGCTGATTGGGCAGCGTTCATCTACCTGGCATGTTTTGTATCTTACGGCTTTTCTGATGCTGGTTTACCAACCTTTTTATTTATTCGATGTCGGTTTCCAACTTTCGTTTGCAGCGGTTTTTTCTATCTTATTATTCTATCCTTTTTTTCGCTCTAAATTTCTGTCAGGTAATACGCTTCTGAAGTACTTGTACGACACTATAGCCGTTACATTAGCTGCACAAGTGGGTACTTTCCCTTTGATTTGTTGTTATTTTGGGACTTTTCCGCTATATTTTATTATTGGAAATATTTTTGTAGCACCTTTAGTCGTTCTGATAATGATTTTGGCATTGCTGGTTTTGGCGGTAAGTAATATTCCGATAATTCAATGCTGGATTGTGTTATGTCTTAACTACCTGTCTACTTTTTTTGTAAATGGAATCTCTTTTATAGCTTCTTTACCTTATGCCAATATTGTAAATGTTGGGGTAACTCCATTACAGGCTGTATTCCTTTTTATAATTTTGTTTACTGCTTATCGGTTTTGCCGCTTTCATAGGCCCGGGGCACTTATTGCTTTGCTTCTAGGACTTAATCTTTTTGGTCTGTTAAAGTGGAGGCAGACTGTTGATTCTAATGCTTCCGCTCGGATACTTTTCTATAATTGTGAAGTATATTATCAAAATGGGAGTAATACGGAGAAACTAGTACCATATAATGCTTTTGTTTTGAGTAGGGGAGGAGTACTGACTGGCAAACTTTCTGAAGACTGCAGGAACTTGTATACAGAAAAAATACCGTTGCAGCTTGATTACTTGTTTTTATGTAGAGGATTTAAGGGTGACCTCAATGATTTGAAACGGTTGTTTGTTTTTAAAAAGCTAGTAATGGACGCCTCGTTACCCGCCAGTCAGCAGATGCGGTTGGCCGAACAGTGTAAAAGTAGTCAAACAGACTATGTTTCAATAGAAAAGAATGCAGTTTATACTGTCCCTGTAAAAAAACAGTTTTATTGAAGTTGTGCATTCGGGCAAGATTTTATAGCTTTGCAATTTCAAGTATCATTGTGGTATAGAAGAGTAAAAAGATAAAAATAAATATGCTGACAAAAGTTATATTACAGGCTAATATAGACCATGCCGAAAAATGGTTGGAACGTGCAGAAAAGATTGTAATTGTAACTCATGTTTCTCCTGACGGAGATGCACTGGGTTCTTCATTAGGGTTGTATCACTTCTTATGTGGACAAGAAAAAAACGTAAATGTGATTGTCCCCAATGCATTTCCCGATTTTTTCAGATGGATGCCTGGAGCTAAGGATATTATCCGTTATGATAAATATGCCGAATTTGCAGATAAGCTGATTATGGAGGCCGATGTAATATGCTGCCTTGACTTTAATGCTTTGTCTCGCATTGCAGAAATGAAAGATATTGTAGCAGCTTCACCTGCCCGTAAGATGATGATTGATCACCATCTGAATCCAGAGCCTTTCTGCCGCATAACTATATCACATCCTGATATATCTTCTACCTCCGAGCTCGTTTTTCGTCTGATATGCCGTCTGGGTTATTTTGAAGATATCACTAAAGAAACGGCAGAGTGTATTTATACAGGTATGATGACCGATACGGGAGGTTTTACCTATAATTCCAATAAACAGGAAATCTATTTCATTATCAGTGAACTGATATCCAAGGGTATTGATAAAGACGAAATTTACCGAAAAGTATTCAATACCTACTCTGAAAGCCGTTTGCGCCTGATGGGGTATGTGCTTTATGAGAAAATGGTTGTATATCCTCAATTCTCATCAGCTTTGATAACATTGGATGCTGCCGAACAGCAGAAGTTTCATTGCAACAAAGGAGATACCGAAGGCTTTGTCAACATGCCTCTGTCAATAAAAGATGTTTGTTTTTCAGCTTTCTTGCGTGAAGATGCAGAACGCCAGATGATAAAGATTTCCTTGCGCTCAGTTGGAGATTTTCCTTGCAACAAGGTAGCTGCAGAGTTCTTTAACGGAGGAGGACACCTGAATGCTTCTGGTGGTGAATTTTATGGACCTATGGAAGAAGCTGTAAACTTGTTCAAGCAAGCCTTGGTGAAATACGAAAAAATGCTGGTCGAAAAAAAATAGTTATTTTTGTATAATAGGAAGAAAAACAGAAGGTGTATTTCTGTGCGAATTATTACCTTCGCTTCCGGAATAATATATTTAGTACATGAAAAAGAATATTTTAATAGCTTTTGTTTTAATGGGTATCGGTCTGTTCTTTCATAGTTGTGATGATACAAAAACATATGCCGAAATGAAAGAGGAAGAAAGAGATGCCATCAATAACTTCATTAATGAAGAAAACATTCAGGTAATTTCGGAGCAAGTTTTTAAAGCGCAGAATGAAACAACCGATACAGCCAAGAATGAGTTTGTGCTGTTTGATGATAGCGGCGTGTATATGCAGATTATACAAAAAGGCCGTAAAGAAAACGGTGAAGCGGGAAAGAAACTGGAAGACGGTCGTCATACTTTGCTGGCCCGCTATTTGGAAGTCTCAATTAAGACAGGAGATACATTGTCTACAAATATCAATGCAACAATTCCCGATGAGATTGTTTGTACCAAGAGCGAAGACTCTTATACTGCTACTTTTAAAAGCACTTCTATGATGTCTTATTACGGCACTTCGGTACCTTCGGGATGGCTTGTACCGTTGAATTATCTTACACCGGTACGTACATATAGTGCGGAGAATATTGCCCGTGTACGTCTGATTGTTCCTCACAGCCAGGGACAGATGGATGCCATCGACTATGTATATCCATGTTATTATGAAATTACTTATCAACCTTTTTAATTAATATTATGACGCTAATCAAATCTATTTCCGGAATTAGAGGAACAATAGGCGGTCATGCAGGCGAAGGACTGAATCCGCTGGATATTGTTAAGTTTACATCGGCTTATGCCACATTGATTCGTAAAACAACTACAGCAAAAAGTAATACCATTGTAGTAGGCCGTGACGCACGTATCTCGGGCGAAATGGTGAAGAATGTAGTATGTGGTACGTTGATGGGAATGGGATTCGATGTCCTTAATATCGGATTGGCTTCCACACCTACAACTGAGCTTGCTGTAACTATGGCAGGTGCATGTGGAGGTATTATCCTTACTGCAAGCCATAATCCTCGTCAGTGGAATGCCTTGAAATTGCTGAACGAACACGGTGAATTCTTGAATGCTGCAGAGGGTAACGAAGTACTCCGTATTGCTGAGGCTGAAGCTTTCGAATATGCAGATATCGATCATATTGGTAAATACACAGAAGATAATTCGTATAACGAAAAACATATTGACAGCGTACTGGCTCTGAAATTGGTAGACGTAGAAGCAATTCGTAAAGCCAATTTCCGTGTTGCTATCGATTGTGTAAATTCGGTAGGTGGTATTATTCTTCCTCAACTGCTCGAACGTTTGGGTGTGCAGCATGTAGAAAAGCTTTACTGTGAACCTACAGGCGATTTCCAGCATAATCCGGAACCACTTGAAAAGAATCTGGGTGACATCATGAATCTGATGAAGGGCGGAAAAGCAGATGTTGCTTTCGTAGTTGACCCTGATGTGGACCGTCTGGCTATGATTTGTGAAGACGGAACGATGTATGGCGAAGAATATACATTGGTTACAGTTGCCGACTATGTATTGAAGCACACACCTGGAAATACTGTTTCTAACTTGAGCTCTACACGTGCTCTGCGCGATGTAACCAATAAATATGGTCAGCAATACAATGCTTCGGCTGTAGGCGAAGTAAACGTAGTGACCAAAATGAAAAATACTAACGCTGTGATTGGCGGTGAAGGTAACGGTGGAGTAATCTATCCGGAAAGCCATTACGGTCGTGATGCACTGGTGGGTATTGCCTTGTTCTTGAGCCATTTGGCACATGAAGGAAAGAAAGTAACCGAGCTTCGCGCTTCATATCCTACTTATTATATTGCAAAAAATCGTATTGACCTTACTCCGGAAACAGATGTAGATGCTATTCTGGAAAAAGTGAAGGAACTGTATAAGAATGAGGAGATAAACGATATTGATGGTGTCAAGATTGATTTCTCTGATAAATGGGTACACTTGCGCAAGAGTAATACAGAACCTATCATTCGCGTATATTCAGAAGCTTCGACAATGGTAGCTGCCGATGAATTGGGCAAGCAGATTATGGATATCGTTTACAGTCTGGCAAAATAACCTTGATATAGTTTGATTTACTCGATATAAAAAAGAACCTGTCTTTTCATTACGAATCGACAGGTTCTTTTTTGTATTTATATCATTGGGGAAAATCCTGTTCAGACATGGATTTCCAGAATGAACCGTGCACCTTTCTTGTAGGAAGTATCCAGTGTAAGAGCTCCATTCATTTTATATGCCATCAGGTTACAAGTGGGAAGCCCCAGTCCGCTACCCTTTGTCAAATCTGCAATTTGAGTAAATGGCTGCATTAGATGCTCCTGTTTTTCTGCAGGAATGCCGCAACCGGTATCAGTAACCAGGAACTGAAGGGTTCGTGCTCCTCTCTTTCTGAATTCCAGTGCTATTTTTCCACTGTCTGTATACATGGCTGCATTGTAGAGCAAGTGCAGAAGAATTTTTTCGAGTGCTTCGGTATTACCTTTAATCTGTACGTTAGGAGCTTCTACTTTGGTTTCCACACCAGCTTTGATGTATACTTTTGCTTTCTCCATCACTGCATTGCAGAAAACAGCAGCCTGGATATTCTTGGTCGGATAATGCTCTTCTCTTGTATTTTCCAACTCAAAATAAGCTTCCATATCTTCAATTAAATTGCAGATACCTTGGGTAGTTGCTTGCAGTCGGTTTGCTCCTGCTATCCGATTGCTTTCGTCCTTAATGACATTGATGGCCGGCGAAAGCTGTTTGCCCATATTCTGAATGAAATTCGATTTCTGGATATTGTTATCGTTGGCTATAGCAAGACTTTGTTTCAGTTTTTTGCCATTGCGCAATGCTTTGATTAATAACAAGCCTACGAATGCCAAGGCTGCTGCCAGACATAAAGCTATAATACTTACTACCCATATAATGACGAGGCGGGTATTGAGTGAATTTTCTTTTTCTTCCAATGTCTCTTGAGTCTTGGCATATTCGTTCTGGATACGGTTCATCTCAGACACCGTTTTTACAGCTTGGATAGAGTCCTGCCATCTGCCATACAGCTTTTCCAGTTCGGAAGCAAGTAAAACTTGGTTGCCTTCACGGGCTTCTTGAAGCATGTTTTCAAAGCAAGAGCGAATTTCTTTCTCTTCTTTTCCTGCAGTTTTTAAACTGATGATTTGGCGGAAGCATTCCAGACTTCTGGCTGTTTCGTTAAAGTGCATGTAAACGTCGGCTTCCGTGCGCAACAGGTCTTCTTTGATAGAGTCTGTATTAATCTTATCGGCAATAACTTTCAGTTCCTTTATCAGATCCTCACAGTTAGGTTGCTTACGGATGCGTGTATAAAGGCGCAGCCGTTCCTTACTGATTTGGTAACGTAGCAGATAATTTCGGTTCTGACCGTTTTGTTCGGCCTGGTCCAGTATTGCATTCATGGTTCGGCAAACGGTAAACGCTTCTGCCCATAAACCATTTTGCGAGTTGGTTTGACTGAGGCGGATTCCTTCAGCAATAGCAGCCGGATAATTTTGCTGGGCAACATATTGGCTGAACTTGCTGGAAGCAGTCGTTTGGGCGATGGCTGTTTCAGAAAGAGAAAACGTTATACACAAAAAAGCTATATAGATATATTTTTTCATACTTGTTGTCTTTTTAGTTTTTCGCAAATATACCATTTTATATGCTAAAAACCGAATATTCAAGTTTTTTTGGCATGAATTAAGCCGTCCGGACAGCGGTAAATGTTGTCCAGACGGCTTATACGGCATGTTTTAATGTTGGACCAAAAAGTCAGTGTATGTTAGTCATTTCACAGTAGTAGTAAAAATTTGTCACATGTGTGATGAAGGTTTATCGTTTTTGTGCAGCAGCTTTGTCATTGCAATGCTGTACTTCCTGCAGACCGTTTTTTAGAATAGGCTCCAGCTCACGGTCAGTCCGGCCATCACAATTGCCACCATACTCATCAGCTTGATAAGAATATTCAAGCTAGGGCCAGAGGTGTCCTTGAAGGGGTCGCCCACGGTATCGCCAACAACGGTGGCCTTATGCACTTCACTGCCTTTACCGCCAAAATTACCTTCTTCTACGTACTTCTTGGCATTATCCCATGCACCACCCGAGTTGGCCATAAAAATGGCAAGCACAAATCCCGAGGACAAACTACCAATCAGCAGTCCGATAACGCCCGGCACTCCAAACAGCAAACCTGTGATGATAGGAGCTGCAATGGCCAGCAGTGACGGGAAAATCATTTCGCGCTGTGCTCCTTTGGTAGAAATCTGTACGCAGCGTGCATAATCGGGTTCGGCTTCTCCGGTAAGGATGCCTTTAATTTCGCGGAATTGTCTGCGGACTTCTTCTACCATGTGTGCGGCAGCACGTCCTACAGCATTCATGGTCAATCCGCAGAATAAGAAAGCCATCATGCTACCTACGAACATGCCCGAGAGTACTTTGGGATTCATAAGCGTAACATCATAGTAGAACATAAAGTCGGTAAATGTTGCATTGTAGACATTTACGCTACCGCCTCCGGGCAGTTCCAATACTTCTGTACCCAGTCGGGACAGACCGATACGTATTTCTTCGATATACGATGCCAGCAAAGCCAGTCCGGTGAGGGCTGCAGAGCCGATGGCAAATCCTTTTCCGGTAGCAGCGGTGGTATTTCCCAATGAGTCCAGAGCATCGGTACGCTTTCTTACTTCAGCTCCCAGTCCGCTCATTTCGGCATTTCCTCCCGCATTGTCTGCTATCGGACCGTAAGCATCGGTTGCCAGTGTGATACCCAATGTAGACAGCATACCCACGGCTGCAATGCCGATGCCGTAAAGTCCCATACCTATATTGGCAAAGTCGAAACCGGATGCCAGCCAGTAGGAGAGGATGATGCCTGCTACAACGGCTATGACAGGGATAGTGGTAGAAATCATTCCCAGTCCGATACCGGAGATGATAACCGTAGCCGGTCCTGTTTTTCCACTCTCGGACAACTGCTGGGTTGGACGGTAGGACTGTGAGGTGTAATATTCAGTAGACCGTCCGATAACGATACCCACGATGAGACCTACAACCACAGCCATAGAGATGAACAGCCAGTTCTGTATACCCAATACCCATAAAATCAGGAAAGTAGCAATGACGATAAGTACCGAGCTGAGATTTGTTCCGAAACCTAGTGCATTGAGCAACTGCTTCATGCCGGCATCCTCTTTGGTCCGTACGGCAAAGATACCGATGATGGAAAGAACGATACCGATAGCGGCAATCAGCATGGGGGCAATTACAGCCTTGAACTGCATTTCAGTATTGCCTGTACCAATGAAAGCTGCGGCACCCAAGGCAGCTGTGGCAAGAATAGAACCACAATAAGACTCGTACAGGTCGGCACCCATTCCGGCTACATCGCCTACATTGTCGCCCACGTTGTCGGCAATGGTGGCAGGATTTCGCGGGTCATCTTCCGGAATTCCGGCTTCAACCTTTCCCACAAGGTCGGCTCCTACGTCGGCAGCCTTTGTATAAATACCTCCTCCTGCACGGGCAAACAAGGCTTGTGTAGAGGCTCCCATACCAAAGGTCAGCATGGTAGTTGTGATGATACAGAGTTTGGCGGTGGGATTCATGGCATCATCGGGGATACACTTATCCAGCAGCAGGTACCAGAATGAAATATCGAACAGTCCCAAACCTACCACAACCAGTCCCATTACGGCACCGCTTCGGAATGCCACCTGCAGTCCTTTGTTCAGTGAGTTCCGTGCCGCATTGGCAGTTCTGGCCGAAGCATAAGTAGCAGTTTTCATACCCAGATAGCCGGACAGTCCGGAGAAGAAACCGCCGGTGAGGAAGGCAATCGGAACCCAGTGGTTCTGGAGGCCAAATCCGTAGGCCATGATGGAGAAGAGAATCACCAGTGTCAGAAATACCATACCTACAATCTTGTATTGCTGTTTCAAGTAAGACATGGCACCTTTACGCACGTGCGATGCAATTTTAATCATGAGGGGAGTGCCTTCGCTCTCCTTCATCATCTGACGATAAAAATACCAGGCTAATACCAGTGCCAGAACCGAAGCTGCCGGCACAATCCAAAAGAGTCCTGTTTCCATACTGTTATGATTTAAGTGATGTCCTAAATATACAAAAATAAATTAAAATCAGAGCGTAACCCTGTCAAAAAGCGTCATTACACCGTGATATTGCCCATTTTATCTGTGTTTTATCCAAAGGGTATCGGGAATTATATGTATCTTTGCAAGGATATAAACATTTAGGTATATTTATAATGATTACAGTATCAAACGTAGCCGTTCAATTTGGTAAAAGAGTGTTGTATAACGATGTGAACATGAAGTTCACAAATGGTAATATTTATGGTGTCATTGGTGCAAACGGTGCCGGAAAGTCTACATTTCTGAAAGTAATTTCCGGAGAGCTGGACCCGACTAAAGGAAGTGTGACCCTGGGACCGGGCGAGCGTCTTTCTGTTTTGAGTCAGGACCACTTTAAGTTTGACGAACATACAGTATTGGATACTGTACTGATGGGACATACTGTGCTGTGGGACATCATGAAGCAGCGCGAAGCGTTGTATGCCAAAGAAGATTTTACCGATGAAGACGGTATGAAGGCGTCGGAACTGGAAGAAAAGTTTGCCGAGCTGGAAGGATGGAATGCGGAAAGTGATGCGGCTATCTTGCTGAGCGGACTGGGCATCAAGGAAGACAAGCACTATACGCTGATGGGAGACTTGAGTGGTAAGGAAAAGGTGCGTGTCATGCTGGCACAGGCCTTGTTTGGTAATCCGGACAACTTGCTGCTGGACGAGCCTACCAATGACCTTGACATGGAGACGGTGACTTGGCTGGAAGAGTATCTTTCTAATTTTGAACATACAGTGCTGGTTGTAAGTCACGACCGTCACTTCCTCGACTCTGTTTGTACGCATACGGTAGATATCGACTTCGGTAAAGTAAACCTCTTTGCCGGTAACTATAGTTTCTGGTACGAATCCAGCCAGTTGGCTTTGCGTCAGCAGCAGAACCAGAAAGCAAAGGCTGAAGAAAAGCGTAAGGAACTGGAAGAGTTTATCCGTCGTTTCTCTGCCAATGTGGCTAAGTCAAAACAGACTACCAGTCGTAAGAAGATGCTTGAAAAACTGAATGTAGATGAAATAAAGCCTTCTTCTCGTAAATATCCGGGTATTATCTTTACTCCGGAACGTGAGCCGGGTAACCAGATTCTGGAGGTATCAGGTCTGCGTGCTGTGACCGACGACGGTGTTGTGCTGTTTAACGATGTCAACTTTAATGTAGAAAAAGGAGATAAGATTGTCTTCCTGAGCCGTGACCCGCGTGCTATGACCGCTTTGTTCGAGATTATCAATGGCAAGCGCAAGGCGCAGGCCGGACATTATAACTGGGGAGTTACCATTACTACAGCTTATTTGCCGCTGGACAACACCGAATATTTTGAATCGGATTTGAATCTGGTAGACTGGCTGAGTCAGTTTGGCGAAGGCAATGAGGTGTATATGAAGGGATTCCTCGGACGTATGCTTTTCTCGGGCGAAGAGGTTCTGAAGAAAGTGAATGTTCTTTCCGGAGGTGAAAAGATGCGTTGTATGATTGCCCGTATGCAGTTGCGTAATGCCAACTGTCTGATTTTGGATACTCCGACCAACCACCTTGACTTGGAGTCTATCCAGGCATTCAACAATAACTTGAAGATGTATAAGGGAAATATCCTGTTCTCTTCTCACGACCACGAGTTTATTGAAACGGTGGCAAACCGTATCATCGAACTGACGCCGAACGGTATTATTGATAAGATGATGGAGTATGATGAATATATCACTTCAGACCATATCAAGGAAATGCGTGCGCGTATGTATGGTGAATAATATTGTTTCTTGATTAATGAGATAATAAAATAGTAAAAAGGCATCTGTCCGGAACGAGATATTCGGGGCAGATGCCTTTCTTGTTATAGAATGTCTAGCATTTCTTTAATTTTGCTGTAGCACCGGCGTGATGCCGTGAGTTGTAGATGGTCGAATGGAGGATAGAGTTTACATTCCAGACTTTTGTTTTTTATGGTGTAAAGGTAGTTGATATTGATGATGTAACTTTGGTTTATCTGTACGAACGAGTCGCTCAGACGCAGCAGGTCTTTGGCCGATAGGGTTGATTTTAACTTATGCTCTGTCTGGTTCGACAGGAATATCTGCCAGCATTTTCCGCTATCGTTAAAGTAAAACATGACAATATCTTCCCGCTTCAGTAACAGCAGGCCGGTAACAGTCTGGATGGCTGTTCTGTTTTTCTCGGTAAAGAATCGGCGGATAGACTGTTTCAGGTTACTGCTTTCCTCGGATACCGACTTTTTTACTCTTTCCATCAGCTTTTCCAAGTCTTCCGGCAGGTAAGGCTTGAGCAGATAGTCGAATGCCGATGCGCGCAAGGCATCCAGCAGATACTTGTCGTATGCCGTATAGAATACGACTCGGGTTTCTGGTGAAATTTCGTCCTGAATACTTTCTATCAACTCGAATCCGGTCATTTCGGTCATTTCTACATCCATAAACAGTAGCTCTGGCTGGTATTTAAGTATCAGTTTTTTAGCCTTTTCTGCCGATGAGGTGGTCGAAATAACTTCTATGTCAGGATACTGTTGTAAATCTTTTTTCAGAACTTCTATTGAAGTTGGTTCATCGTCTACAATGATTACCGAAATTATTCTGTTCATAAGTTAAATGCGTAATGATTGGGGATTGTTATACTTACCAGTGTACCTTTTCCCTGATTATTCAGACTTTTGTTGCAGATGCTGAACTGCATTTTATTTTTGTTTTTAGTGTTGAGTAATTCAATAGTCTGATATAGAATCTTCAGTCCGTTGCCGGTACTTCTTTTGTCATTGGCACCTAAGGCAGGATTATACCCGATTCCGTTATCTTCGATGGTGATATGAGTTTCATTACTTTTCGTGTATATGGCTGTAATTGTGATTTGAGGATTTTCATAATCTTCAGTAAATGCATATTTGATGGCATTCTCTACCGGTATCTGGATACACATGGCAGGTATAAGTTGCTGTGGCGCCACCTCTTCCGATACCTTCCACTGTATGTCAATGCGGCGTGTGCTGCCCAGCATCCGAAGCTGAAGGTACTCTTTTACCAGTGTAATTTCCTGTTCCAGTGTTACTGCTACTTTTTCAGAAAAAAGTAAGTTTCCCTTCAGTACGTTAATCAGTAATCGCATTGGATGCTCCAGTTCTTTATAATTCCGGAATGCCGGAAGAATGATGTTCAGTGCATTGAAAATAAAGTGGGGGTAGACTCTGTTTCTTACCACTTCCATACGCAGTCCGGTGATGGTAGCTTTTTGTTTTTGAAACAGCAAGTCTTTCTTTTTGCGGTTGTAAAGCACAACTCCTATTGTGAGAAGTAAAATAAGCAACAGGCCCAGCGCTGTACTGATAGTAATAATTTTCCAGTGTCTGTTTTCTTCTTTGGCATGTGCCAGCTGAATGTCTTTTCTCAGTAAGGTAGTGTCTTGCCTGTATCGGGATTCCATTTCTGCAATGTTGTTTTGTATTTTGATATTGCTGAGAGAATCATTTAATTGCTCTTCTATTTGTTTGTGGTAATAGGCTTTTTTGTAATTCTGCTTTTTTTGATATAATTGCTCGAGCCGCAGATTGTGATAATAGAGGTATTGAGGATTGACGTCTTCTGGCTTGAAGGGCTGAGACAGTAGGCGTTCGGCCTCAGGAAGATTGTTTTCCAGAAGTGCCAGAGAGGCATATAAACCTTCCATATAATAGTGGATAGCTGGGTTGTTGTAACTTTCACCAAACATTTTAGTAGCTCTGTCCAGATAATATCGGGCCGAATCGGCTTTCCCGGTGAGTATGAATAGTTCACCTAGATTTCCTTCAGCAAGTGCTTGATTGAAAGGTTGATGCAGGTTTTCAATGATGTGCTGTGCTTCGTGAAACCACTGGATAGATGAGGCATAGTCTTTACTCACGTAGTAGAATGTACCACGTGCCATGGCAAAGAAATATCGTTGGTATGGCCTTGACTTTTCGACCTCTAGCTCTGCTTTTCTGAAAGGCAGTTATATACTATCCTACACAACGGGTAGCATATAACTTCTCTTATTTTGTAGTTATACAAATTTACTGAAAAACATGTATATTATCAAATAACTTTCATACTTATTTTGTCGGGATTTTCAAGTCATAGACAGAAGACTTACAAAGCAAAATATACCAAATAATATTTCTTATCTTTTTACAGCCTTAAACTTATATCTATCTCCAACGCTATTCGAATAATCTATGCTTGCATTGTTCCCATCTAAACTCGTGAATTTATAATATTCTGTAATAGGGTCTTTTGTTGTACCAACAACGGTATTTCCTTCAAGTTTATAAGTTCCAATGTAATAATCATCAAACATTGTAGTTCGATAGCTCCCATCTTCATTAAGCTTCATATAAATATATCCTTCAGGTACATCTAAACTTTCTCCGTCTTGTTCAGCCCAAATTACGTCCCATGTACCAATTATTTGCTCAGTTGTTACAAGCACTTCATCATCATCCGAGCAAGAAGATAGCGATAAAAACATAGTTGCGCATAGCAACATAAATCCAAATAACTTTTTCATTTTTCAAAATCTTTTAGTTAAACATATAGTTGATAAAAAAATACCATGCTAAAGGTTTTGTCATACGTTTAACCAAAAGAAAAGCGCAGACAATCGCCATACGCTCTCTGGCTCACCACAAGCCATAACACACTAAGCGAGAAGTCTGCGCATATACGGACTCCTCAACGTGTGTTATAATAGCTCGTTCTTTTCGAGGTGGTGATTCGAGAGCGATTGAGCTACGATATGTCAAATAAAAAGCGCATCAGATTAATCCAATGTGCTGCAAAAATAACCAATATATTTAGTATATCAAAAGTTTAAAACATTAATTTTCATCTATCGTAAATCCGATTATCTTGTCTATGCCTTTATCGAAGTCGTCATTTGAGCTTATTTGTTTTATTTCACATTTCTGAGTTTTTGGTAATTGAAGTACCATTTTTTGAAGATATGGTATTGCTTTTATATCTTTTTTTGAAAAATATTGTTCGGCTCGTTGCAATAACCATTCATTGTTAAAATGTTCTCTAAAATCTGGTAATAGCTCATTAGGATATAATTTTACATTAGGAATCTTTCTTCCAAGTAGTCTATACAATGTTGCTCTGTTGGGAACGCATCTTGTAAGTCTTTTAACGATTTAAATCTACTATTAAACATAAGGCTTGTTTTTTTATTACGCCTCTATTATAGTAACTTTTTACACAAGATACAAATTAAATGTAGATTATTTTATAGAATTAGTGTAAGTTAGTATATAACTGCCTTCTGAAATAGATGTCTGCTTCCTGGAAATTTTCCATTTCCATATACAGTTTTGCCAATCCTGCCAAAATGGAATACCGTTTGGGTTTGCTTTGGGTCTGGTCTGCCAGTGTAAGTGCCTTTCTGTAGTATTTGCTGCATTCCAAAAAGTTACCGGATTGCTGGTAACAGTCGGCCATGTTGATATAGATGGCTATGCATTCTTGGGTATCAGCATATTTTTCGGCTTCTTTATAGTGGTTAATAGCTTCGTTACGGTTGCCCATTTCCTGCAGGCAGACACCACAATTGTTTAGCGCATGAAACATCAGTTGCCTGACAGATTCCTGCGGATTCCATCTTTTGCAAAAGTCTATAATTCTTTGGCTCTCGACTTCAGACTCTTTAAGTTTCCCATTTATATAATGACATTCGGCAATATTCATTCGTAGCGTATAGAGTAGTATACACTGTCGCTTGTTACCTGATTACATAAAACTTCCAATCTTTGAAGAGCCTCTTTGGGGTTGGTTCGTAAGCTGTCTTTGTACGATTTATTGAGCAAATCTGCTGTTGGGTTGTTGTTTGCCTGGGAATAATCATCTGTCCCTTTGCAAGCGTATATAAAAAGTAATAAGATGTAGATTAGAAAATATTTTCCATGTATGTATCTCTTCATGTTGTATTATTATTCGATTATAAAATCCTTGTCGAAGGACAAAGGAAGCAAGTCATTGATTGAAGCAATGTCATATATCATATTCTTGCCATATAATAGTATGCGCAGTTTGTTTCCAAAACGGTTTTGCGTTTCAAGTATAACTTGTCGGCAAGCCCCGCATGGAGGAATAGGTTGTAGTAGAAAACCTTTATCATCTCTGGCTGCAATTGCCAATGTAGTTACAGGTTGGTCTGGATATTGTGAATTGGCATAGAACAAGGTTGTTCGTTCTGCGCATAACCCGGAAGGATATGCAGCATTTTCCTGATTGCTTCCTGTAACAATGATTCCGTTTTGTAATAAGGCAGCGGCTCCTACGTTGAATCTGGAATATGGAGTGTAGCTGCGGTAGGTAGCTTCTTTTGCTTTTTCAATGAGTTGCTGGTCAGCTTTACACAGTTCTTCAAAAGAACATTTCTTAAATATAAATTGATGAATTACAGTATCCATAGCATATTTTATTTAGCGTTCCGAACAAATATATAAAAAAAATGTTTATTAATGAAGAGCTAAAATCTTTTCTTTTAAATAAATTCTTTGGGTTGTTTTTTTATGCATTATCTTTGTGCTCAAAAATATCAGAAAAAAATGAAAGCTGTCTGTTTATTATTTTCGGTTTTGTTGCTGAGTAGCTCTTTTGAGGTTCAGGCGCAAAAGCGGAATAAAATTTATGAGGATTATATTAAGAAATATCGTGAAATCGCGGTGCACGAAATGAAAAAGCATCATATTCCTGCCAGTATTACATTGGCGCAGGGATTGCTTGAATCAGGTGCTGGGCGTGGAGAACTGGCAAGAAAAGCTAATAATCATTTTGGAATAAAATGCGGAGGAAGATGGAATGGACGTACTGTCCGTCATGATGACGATGCACGTAATGAGTGCTTCCGCGCTTATAAAAACGCTGAAGATTCTTACAAAGACCATTCAAAGTTTTTAAGGGACGGAGCCAGATATCAGTTCTTGTTCGATCTTAAGATAACTGATTATAAAGGCTGGGCAAAGGGACTTAAAAAAGCAGGTTATGCTACCGATCCCAAGTATGCTTATCGTCTGATTAATCTTATCGAATTGTACGATTTGTATGAGTACGACCGTAAAGGAGGGCTAAAATGGTTGGAAAATAATCCTAATCCTCATCAGCCTTATATTGCCAATGAGTTAGTTTATGTTGTAGCTCGTCGTGGAGATACATTTAAATCATTATCTAAAGAGTTGGGGATAAGCAGTCGAAAATTGAGAAGCTATAATGAATTGCCTAAGGATTATGCTTTTCGTGGTGGTGAAATAGTTTATCTTGAGAAAAAGCATAAAAGAGCGACAAAAGGAAATATTGTTTATGTCGTGAAACCGGGCGATTCAATGTATACTATAGCACAGAAATATGGAATTCGTTTGAACAATCTGTATAAGTTGAATAAAATGGATAAAGATGCTGGTGTTCCTCAGGCTGGGACAATTTTACGATTGCGTTAAATAGAACTTTGTAAATTTTCTTACAATAAAAAAGGTATATCGGGAAACCGATATACCTTTTTTGTTAATTGTGGTTTTAAAATTATTTCTTGAAGTATCTGTTGTACAATCCTTCGAAACCTTTTCCGTGACGAGCTTCGTCTTTAGCCATTTCGTGAACCGTATCGTGGATAGCATCCAAGTTTAATGCTTTAGCACGTGTAGCGATACGTTTTTTGTCTTCGCAAGCACCGCATTCAGCGTTCATGCGTTTTTCCAAGTTAGTTTTAGTATCCCATACGCAGTCACCCAGCAATTCAGCGAATTTAGCAGCGTGTTCAGCTTCTTCCCAAGCGTAGCGTTTGAAAGCTTCTGCAACTTCAGGATAGCCTTCGCGATCAGCCTGACGGCTCATAGCCAAGTACATACCAACTTCTGTACATTCACCCATAAAGTGGTTGTTCAAGTCTTTAATCATTTCATCGTCGCAACCTTTAGCTACGCCAATTACGTGCTCGTCAACAAACTGCAAACCACCTTCAGCTGCTTCTTCCATTTCTTTGAATTTTGAAGCTGGAGCTTTACACAATGGACACTTTTCAGGAGCAGTTTCACCTTCATGAATATAACCACATACAGTACAGATAAATTTCTTCATAATCGTAAAAATTAATTAGTTAGTTTCTTCTTTTATTATAATAACAATTTAGTTTCCGTTTTTGTTCATACAATTTTTGCAAACACCTTTATAGTATTGGTGTACTTCTTCTACATGGAATCCTTGATTCTGAAGATCCAGTACACTTTCTTTTACTTGTTCAGGCATGGGCAAATCGTATATTTTTCCACATTCTCTACACTGAAAGTGTGCATGTTTTGTAGTATCGCAGTCGAAGCATGCATTTTTTTCGTCAATTGTAAGCATGAGGGCTGCTCCGTGTTCTACAAAAAGTTTCAGCGTATTGTAGACTGTTGTTTTAGATAGTGTAGGAATATCTTTTACCAAGGCCATATAAATCTCATCAATAGAGGGATGTGTTTTATGGTTTAATAAATAATCCATAATAGCCAGTCGCTGAACTGATGGTTTGATGTTATAGCTTAACAGATATTCATATACATTCATATTTCCTTTCTTTTTATTTCTGTAATTATTACAACTTTAAATCATTGGCAAAGGTATAAACGTTTTTCAAAAAAACAAATACTTTGCCTGTAATTTTATTTTTTTTTGCTTTTAGGGGATACCTTACAAATATTCGCTATTTTTGTAAAAGGAAATCCGATATATTAGATTTGATTTATATATGAAATACGGTTATGTAAAAGTTGCGGCTGCTATTCCGGCAGTGAAGGTGGCCGACTGTGTTTTCAATGCAGGTCAGACTGAAAAGCAGATTTTGGAAGCCGAAGAAAAGGGAGTTCAGATTATTGTTTTTCCTGAATTAAATCTTACTGCTTATTCATGTGGTGATTTGTTTGGACAGCGTTTGTTGTTGGAGCAGGCCGAAATGGCTTTGATGCAAGTAATGAACAATACACGTCAGCTGGATATTATTTCCATCGTGGGTATGCCTGTCTTGCTCAATTCTTCCTTATTGAATTGTGCTGTTGTTTTTCAGAAAGGTAAGATTTTAGGTGTTGTTCCAAAGAGCTATCTGCCCAATTATAAAGAGTTTTACGAGCAGCGTTGGTTTGTATCGGCTGATGCGTATCCCAACACAATGACTGTGCGTTTATGCGGTCAGGTTGTGCCTTGTAGCTCACGACTTTTATTTGATACACCCGATGTTTGTTTTGGCATAGAAATCTGTGAGGATGTGTGGGCTCCTGTACCTCCTAGTTCCTATTTGGCTTTGCAGGGTGCTGAGGTGATTTTTAATTTGTCGGCGGATACCGAGAATATTTCTAAACACCAATATTTGTGTTCTTTATTGGCACAGCAGTCTGCACGTTGCTTGTCGGGATATGTATTTTCTTCTTGCGGTTTTGGAGAATCGACTACCGATGTCGTGTTTGCTGGAAATGCTTTGATATATGAAAATGGATCATTATTGGCGAAAAATGACCGTTTCTCTTTCGATGAACAATTGGTGATCAGTGAAATTGATGTAGATCGTTTGCGTACGGAAAGACAGATGAATACTACATTTGGTGCTTCTGTGCGTAATCATTATTCGGCAGTTTTCCAGCATATTCAGACTGAATTTGTCTCTTCAAAAGAAGGTGAGTTTACCAGAACTGTCGAGCCACATCCGTTTGTGCCGGCAGGAGGTAAATTACTCGATGAACGATGCGAGGAGATATTCTCCATTCAGGTGGCAGGATTGGCCAAACGTCTGGTGCATACTTCCAGCAAGATAGTTGTAGTAGGTATATCTGGTGGATTGGACTCTACGTTGGCTTTGCTGGTTTGTGTGAAGACATTTGATAAGCTGGGGCTTTCTAGAGAGGGTATTGTAGGAATTACGATGCCGGGATTTGGTACTACAGACCGTACCTACAACAATGCATTGGATTTGATGCGCTCTTTGGGAGTTACCATTAAAGAAATCAGCATTAAAAAAGCATGTATTCAGCATTTCCAGGATATTGGTCACGATATGTCTGTTCACGATGTTACTTATGAAAATGGGCAGGCCCGCGAGCGTACTCAGATTTTGATGGATTATGCCAATAAAGTAGGAGGGCTGGTTATTGGTACCGGTGACTTGTCTGAGTTGGCTTTAGGATGGGCTACTTACAATGGTGACCACATGTCTATGTATGGAGTAAATGCCAGTATTCCGAAAACTTTAGTTCGTTATCTTGTTAACTGGGTTGCTTTGACGGGAGTTGATGATGACTCTAAAGCAACATTGCTGGATATTATTGATACTCCTATCAGTCCGGAACTTATTCCTGCCGATGAACAAGGTAACATTAAACAGAAAACAGAAGATTTAGTAGGTCCGTACGAGTTACATGACTTTTTCTTGTATCACTTCTTACGGTTTGGTTCACGTCCTGCTAAGATTTTCTTCTTGGCTCAGAAAGCATTTGATGGAGTGTACGATGATGAAACCATCAAAAAGTGGTTGAAAAACTTTTGCCGCCGTTTCTTCATACAACAGTTCAAGCGTTCATGCTTGCCGGATGGTCCAAAAGTGGGGTCTGTCTCACTGAGTCCACGTGGTGACTGGCGTATGCCAAGTGATGCATCGGCTGCATTGTGGATTAAAGAATGCGAGGAGTTATAAAACTCCCGCATTTTTTTGTTAATGTTTACGCATAGCCATGCATGCCACCTAACAAAAAATTAACTCCAAAGTATGTAATCAGTACAGAAAGAAAAGCTACAACACAAAACAAATGAAAGAAGAACGATTGTCTGAATTGTGGTAATGTATCTGTATGAAGTGGCAGTGCATAAATTAATAAAGTAATGAGTGCCCATACTTCTTTGGGGTCCCATCCCCAATAACGCCCCCATGAAACATTGGCCCAGATAGCCCCTATGAAAATGCCTGTTGCCAGACAACCGATAGCTGGGTAGAGCAATATCCGACTGATTACAGTAAGTTTGTCAATATACTGTTTTTTATCTTGAGATACTAAAGAAAGTAAGAGACAAGTTAGACCGTTCATCATGATAAGTGCCAGCAGTGTATAAGCTATCATAATGATCATGACATGTATAGAAAGCAGTGGTGACTGCAGAACGGGCATCAGCAGGGTTATTTGCGGTGCAGATTCTCCCAGCATGGAGATAAGCATGGCAAATCCGGCTATCAGGCATCCAAAAGGAAGTGATAAGCTGAATTTTCGTTGAAGAATGCCAGAAATAGCAAGTGTACATAATGCCATGAATTGCATGGTTTCGTATCCGTTACTCAGTGGCAGGTGCAGACTGATGTATCCCCTGAGTGTGATATTTATCAGCAAATAAAGTATACTTCCGGCTACAACTATTCTTAATATAAGCAGCATGTAACCTCCGGATTGCTGATTTTTTAGAAGTTGCCGCATTCTATAAATCAGAGATATCAGTCCGATTGCAAGTAGCAGAAGGGATATCTGTTTGGAAAACTGTAATTTGTTGTAGCACTTTTCGGCAGTAAACCGTGAAGAGCAGGGGAGTTCCTTTCCTCCTTTTTTCTGCTGGTATACTTTCGTTTTCTCAAGAATTTTTTCCACTTCCTTATAATCCTTTTTAAGAATCAGTTCGTGTACGTAGTTCATGGATTGCCGTATAAAGAACCAGTCTTCTTTTGGGAGATATCCGGGTAATTCATCTGTTTGTGATGCCCAAAGCAAGTTATTCTCTTGCGTCCTGTATGGATATATTTTTAGCATACTTCCCGTGGTCACCATACTGATGATTCTAAACTTTTCATCTGCTTCTTCTGCAGCTTGCCTTAAAGCTCTGTCGGAACTGCGAAGTGCATCTTCAAGTTTGTATATCCCACTTGTCGAAACAAAATCGGTCAGGCGTGCATACTTTTCTTTAATGCCCAGTAGCTTGCGGATTGATAGCTGTTTGATTTTAATGAAAGGCTCTTCTTTCCAGTTGTCATAGTAAAACAGCCATCCGGTAAGAACTTGTTCAGGAGTGAAATTCTTATAAGTTTTATTCCCATATATTTTTTTCGTAAAATCGTATGCAAAGGTTTGTAAAGGTGCAATTCGGTCATTGTAATAGATGTATAAATTGCCGAAAGCTTCTGCTGTACTAGGAGGGAATGTCAGGCTTTTTTGATGTGTTTGTGTATGTGCGCAGACTGGGTAGCTGAAGAGCAAAGCCAGACAGATGACCTTACTGCTAAGCAATGGGTGGTGTAGCATTGCTCTGAATTTATTCTTTTCTAAAATCAAGATTCCCATCAGTGATGCAAACAGCAGGTAATAACCCAGATAACTGATACCTATTCCCCAAGGGTCGTGTGTAACAATAAAGCTGCTCCCTTGCAAATCTGCATCGTAAGAGGTCTGGTAAATTCGATATTGTTTATAATTCAGGATGCGGTTCATGGATACGCGCACTTCCTTCGTCTGGTTATCGTCTGCTATTGTCAGTAGGCTGATATAATCTTTGGCACTGCGCGTTCCTTCGTAGTAAAGAATTTCAAATTTATTCAGAGTGATGTGGAAAGGTAATGAGTGTTTTTTTTCATTATCATCTGTATAGTAATTGGTACTTTCCTGATTTCGTAAATGTATTTTTTCTTGTATCCCTGTAAAATAAGTGGTTGAGGCTCCGATTAGAATAATTAGTAATGCAATATGAAGCAGAATGGTGAATACTTGTTTTTTTATACGGTGTATAGCGGAAAAAAAATACCATCCTCCGCTTATGGCTGCAAGGGTCCAAAGAATTATAAAGACAGGGGAATGATAAACTTTTTCCTGCGCAAAGTCTGTACCATATATTTTTTCTAGAATAGTGCCGGCAGCCATATATAGTAAAATGACTGTAAGGGTGTAAAAACAGCAGTATTTGATTCTTTTCATATCATAAATGTTAATCACAAAAGAACTTGCCATACTTAAGATTGCATCTGTCGCATGGCAAGTTGCTTTACAAAGAATAATATCAGATGGCTTCAATGAATTTAACGATGGCTTCGCGTTCTTCTTTACTCAGATTTCTGAACTTTTCGATACTCCATCGTGCATCGCTTTTCTGGTTACCATGCCACATGATGGCTTCAATAACATTGCGTGCCCTGCAGTCATGCAACCGGCCATCAGCTCCCGTACATTTTTGGCTCAGTCCGCGTCCCCATAATGGAGTCGTGCGGCACCATCCTCCTCGAATATCATTTTCCATAAAGAGTCTGTGTTGAACCATGTCTGTATAAGGCCATATTTTCTGATTAGGATAGCGAGGCAGTTTGTTACGGTTTTCTGCTTTTTCAAAAAATCCGTTAGGGTCTCTTATCTCATCATCACCGGTAGTCCACGAAGGTTTATGACAGCTGGCACATCCTATCTCTGTAAATATCTCTTTACCCAGTTGTACCGTCGGGTCATCCAGATTTCGGGCGGCTGGTACAGCTAGTCCGCGGTGCCATACCATGAGGTCAATATACTCTTTGTCGCTCATTTCTGCAGGCAGGTCTTTAGCCATCAGGTAATTGTAGATGTCTTGTTCTATGCCGGCAGCTGTTTTCCTTTCCGGAAAGTAAGTATAGAAATCTTTTTGTACTTCCGGATCTTTCGATGCTTTTTCTGCATACGCTGTAGTCATATAATGGTATCTTCTGTCCGAGCGTGTCACATTGGTAATGTTCCAGATAGCATTCGAACCTGCTCCGTCTTGCAATACTCCGCGGCTTAAAGCATATGTAAATCGCAAAGGATATGTTGTCGTACCATAAGTTTTTACCCAGTTCCCGTTAGCAAAAATAGCAGGATTAATTTTTCCATGCTGTTTTTCCTGAGCTGCATATTCGGCTTTCAGGTCTTCATCCGAAATGGCATCCAATAGTCCGGTTCCGTAAATACCGATGGTTGATTCAAGACGCAGTCCTATCCGGCTGTAAGGGATTACATCGCCGTTGGCATCCAGCAAAGGGACATAGTAAGCATCTTCGGGTATTTGTAATTCTGGATAAATGAGTTCGTAACTGGTTCCGTCCGGAAACTTGTTTCCCCATTCATCCGTATACTTATGCCAGACGATGTTTATTTTACTTTCGTCTATAGGAGCCTTGAAAGGTTGTACAGCCTGAGTTTGCGGCATACCGGTGAGGGAGCTTACGTAATTATTATCTTTTGTATTATAGATTACCAGCAAATATCCGTTGCCTATTTCATTGGTATTGAACCGTCCTTCTATCCGTTTCCCGTGTCCGTATCCCGGATGGCAGTGAATGCACGATGAACGTATAAACAGAGGTCCCAATCCGCTGCGCAATCCTTCCTTGTCGGTAGTAAAGTTTTTTTCGAAGAATGTTTCTCCACTTTTAAAGGCTACATCCAGACCTTGCTCTTCAATGACGGGAGTAGGTTGCTCGTAGGCCATTGAAGTTGTATTGAAAGCAGTTCCCAATTTTCCTCCAGTGTAGTATTCTTCGGATAGTTCGGTACTAGGTGTGTTATCTTCCGGCTTTACTTGGGAATCGTCACTACAGCTTCCCAATGCGGCAGCAGCCAGAAGGGTGAACACGAATTTGTTTCGTTGTATCATGGCTGAAATTTTTAAAGGTTGTTATTCTTCCAATGCGCGTATAGCTTTGTTCAAAGCATTGACCAGTGTCGTTCCGCACGCTTCGGCCGCATCTTTGGCTTCTTGGGTGTTGTAGTTTTTTCTGAATACACCGGGGATAGCTTCTATTTTGGCAATGGCATTGTTGATTGCTGCCACAACTTCCTCATTTGTTTCTGGGGAAACGGTTTTTACGTAGTCGCTTTCAGAGGCATCTCCGTCGTTTGAACCCAGATATGCATTCTGTATACTTTTTATGTTATCTATAAAATCGGTTTTCGAGTTTTCACTGTAAGGTGATTCAATATAGTCAGTATCATAAACATTGCCCTCGGTAGTGACACCAGCAGGTCGTCCGATTTTCTATTTTCCCACTTCGTCGGCAATGTCTGCACAGCCTTGTATGATTTCTTGAGCCGTTTCCAGATAGTTTTTATATTTGCTTCCAGCCTGACCGGCGTTTATCATACTTTCGCCATAATTCATGTATGGTTCCAGTTCGGCATCTGTAAGAATATTTTGTTTTTCTTCGGTTATGTTGTCCATTCCGGCCCACGAAGCTTCCAGGCGGATGCACTGATTGTTCAGGTCGCCTGCTACGGCTACGGTATACTTCAAGTAGTTGTTCAGTTTTTCCTGGTCGGTTGTATTCAGCAGAATTCCGCCTTCGCCATCCGTATTTTCAAAAAGCATATATTCCAATGCGTGAAATCCCAGCAGGCCATATCCCAGATAATTGGCTGCATAGTCCGCATCCATCTGCTCCATGGCAGTACGGTTGGCTAGCAGTTCGTTTAGTTTTTGCTTATCTAATGGCCAAGAGTCAATATGCGGGTCAATGTTATAGTCGCCTGCTGCGCCATATAGGAATGCTTCGCTCAGTTCCCAGTATTTCCTTGCTTCAATCCATTCATTCCCGGCTTTTTCAATGAGTTGTGCATCAATAGTTTGGTTCGCAGCAAATTGCTTTTGAATTTCTTCGCAAGCTTCCTGTAGTCTCATACTGGCATCGGCCATTCCTTTGTAAGTAGGTATTACTGTTTTATTCACAAAGTCGGTAGCTGCCTTTTGCAGAACAGTTTCTTTTTCACTGAGCTGGTTGTCAGTATTTGTTGGATTCGGGTCATCGCTGCACGAAGTACTACTCAATGTCAAGAATGCAGCCATGGCTGCGTAAAGTGGAAATTTCATTGTTCTTTTCATATCTTTTATAATTTATAGTTTGATGGTTAATAGTTTAGCGTGTGAAGAAACCTGAATAGGCCACTCCAAACGAGAGAGAGGGTTCGTTATTATATTGTTTATCCAGCAGTCCGATGGCATATTCTCCTTTGATGACGACATTCTTAATCGGGAAATAGTTGAGGCCTGCAGCCAGTCGCTGTCGGCCACACCATTTTAAGTCGATGATTTCGGGAGCCGTCTTAAACATGGAGTCATAATAATCGTATCTGCCGAAGAGGTAAAGCTTCTGACCTTTATCCTTGAGCTTGTCTATCTGTGAGAAAAAGTCGTATCCGGCTTCTACTCCTACACTGATGGCGTCCGAACCGATATGCTGGGCGGGTGAAGGGGAGTTTTGGCTTTGGTTCATATTGAATTTTGAAATCAGGGCCGAGTTGCTTAAGTGGCCATATATCGCACCACCTCTTACAATCCAGTTATGAGCATCGTAGTGAAAGTCAACTGCGCCGATGCTTACAGTTCCCGTAATATCCTTATATGTGTTTTTCTGACTGATACTGCTTAATGTGTTTTTAAAACTGTTCCCGATATATCCGCTGATGCCGATTCGTAATCCAGGGATACTGTAATTGTCTATACGGACGGCACCGGCATAAGCATTTGCAATTTTAAATTCGTAAGGACTTCCTGCACCGTCGTGTATCCATCCTTTGTTGCCGAATCTGTCTGCATCCAGACCGGCCAGAAATTGTACTTCATAGCGCCAGTCTTTGATTTTTCCCCACAGACTGATACCGGTTTCATGCCAGGTACAGGGGATAATGGTATTTTCTCCTTCCGGCCTGTATACACCGAAAAATTCGGTGGGCATGTGGTGCTGGTTAGTAAGGCCTACGGGTACGATGAAGTGTCCTATTTTCAAGTTGAAGGCAGTGTTGAAACTTTTCTGAATCCAGAACTGTTCCAGTGCAACTTCACCGCCGCGTTCCACTTCCTGTTCATATTCACCGGCTTCTTCCTGCTCTATTTCGATGGCACTTTCGGTTCCCCCATGTTCAAATTCTATTTCCGAACCTATAGACCAGCCTTTCCCGAAATTATAACCTACGAAGAAGACCACATGCGGCAGGTCAAAACGTCCATGACTCGGAGCATCTTTGTATTTTTCTGCACTGCTGTATCGCAGGTAATTGTCGCTGTAAAAGTTTCTGCTGATGGCAGCTTCTCCATATCCGCCGAAAATGAGTTTGGATTCATGGGAGGGTGCACTTTCGTTGTTTTTGTCCGAAGTGCTGTCAGCAATTGCAGGTAGTGAAGCTATCCCACAAGCTATGGCTAATGCAAGGAATTTTGTTTTCATGTTTTTCTCATTTTTTTTCTTCGGCAAAGATATGGGTGGTTAAAAAATGTATCAATACCCACTTCTTGGTATAAGTTTTTCTTAAATACATATAAATGGGTATTCTTTATCTGAATATTCTTTCTATTCAGTATTTTTCGTTTACTTTTGTATGAAATTAATAACTGATAAATCTTTTATTTATGAATCTATTTAGGCATTCTCTATTAGTCTTAATTCTATTATTGGTGTTGCCTGCCGCCAGTATGCAGGCCGAAAATAAAGCTCCATTTGTAATTCCCGAGTTGAAAACATGGAAGGGCAGTGAAGGTAGTTTTCATCCAGATACTCGTTGGCGGGTTGTTTGTGCTTCCGGAGAATCGGAGGTGTTGCGCATTGCGGACGATTTTATTGCCGATTATAAACAGATGTTCGGTCCTGGAATGGAGCTAAGTGCTGGTCGGCCGGAAAAAGGTGATTTTGTTTTTCGTCTGAATCCTAAGGCTGACCTTCCTAAAGAGGGGTATACGATTCGTATAGCCGATAAAGTAGAAGTGACGGCTTCTTCACCTGTTGGTCTATATTGGGCTACACGTACTTTGTTGCAGATGTCCGAGCAATCGGCCGACCGTTCACTGCCTTGTGGGTATATAAAAGATTATCCAGATTATCCGGTTCGCGGATTCATGATAGACTGTGGACGTAAATTTATCCCGATGCCTTTTCTGCGTGACTATGTCAAGATTATGGCATATTATAAGATGAACACTTTGCAGATTCATCTCAACGATAATGGCTTTAAGCAATTTTATGAACATGATTGGAATAAGACCTATTCGGCTTTCCGTTTGGAATGTGACACATATCCAGGCTTGGCTGCCGAAGATGGCCACTATACGAAGCGTGAGTTTATCGATTTACAGCTGTTGGCCGAGGATTGCTTCGTCGATATCATTCCTGAAATAGATGCTCCCGCTCACTCTCTGGCATTTTCGCAATATAAGCCGGAAATTGGAAGCAAGGAGTATGGTATGGATCATTTGGATTTGGGCAATCCCGAAACCTATCGTTTTCTGGATGCCTTGTTTGCAGAATATCTGGAAGGTGACGAGCCGGTTTTCAGAGGTCCGCGCGTAAATATCGGTACGGATGAGTATTCCAATAAAGACCCTAAAGTGGTAGAACAGTTCCGTTATTTTACCGACTATTATATCAAGTATGTAGAAAAGTTTGGCAAGCAAGCTTGTGTATGGGGAGCTTTGACGCATGCTAAGGGAAGTACACCGGTGAAATCCGAAAATGTTGTGATGAATTTGTGGCATAATCCTTATGCACAACCTGTTGATATGATAGAGCAGGGGTATAAGCTGATTAGTATACCGGATGGCTTGCTGTATATTGTCCCGGCTGCGGGCTATTATTACGATTATCTCAATACGAAGTATTTGTATGAAAACTGGACGCCGGCACACATCGGGAAAGAGGTGTTCGAAGAGAAACATCCGGCTATCTTGGGAGGTATGTTTGCGGTATGGAATGACCATGTTGGCAATGGTATTTCTACACGGGATATTCATCACAGAGTGTATCCAGCCATGCAGACATTGGCTGTAAAAATGTGGAATCCAACTGGCCGTCAACAGTCTTTCGAAGAGTTTAACAAAAAACGTCATTTGCTGAGTGAGGCGCCGGGTGTGAATTTATTGGGACGTATTGGTGCTGAGCATACATTGGTATATAATGTTGAAACTTTGTTCCCGGGTATGCAGACTCCATACGAGGCAGTAGGTTATGATTATACTGTTTCTTTCGAAATAGAGGGAAGTCCTGAAAAACCGGGTACTGTTTTATTCCGTTCGGATGATGCAGTCTTTTATCTGGCCGATCCTGTTCAAGGTCTGATAGGTTTTGCACGCGATGGTTATTTGAATACTTTTAATTATCGCATTAAACCTGGTCGTGCTACATTAGCTATTGAGGGAGACAATCATTCTACTCGCTTGTATGTAAACGGCAAGTTGGTTGAAGAAATGGATATGCGTACTTTCTACTTCAATGAGGGTAAGGACAAAAGAAACTACGTACGTACGCTTGTTTTCCCTTTGAAACAGGCTGGTTCTTTTGATAGTCGTATATCTAATCTGAAAGTGTATAATTATAAAATTTATGCGAACTAAAGGTTGCATAATTCAGAGAGAGACAGTGCTTTAAAAATAATAATCTTCATCTTTCACCAATAAGTCTATATCCACTATTGTTATCAATGTGCGATATAGACTTGTTTTTATTATTCGTGTTTGGTATCCTTGATTTTCTGTTTTCTCATTTAAATGCTAAACTTTTCTCATTAATGAGCTGAAGTTTTCTCATTTCAATGGTGCAGGTTGGTCATAAAAGTGATAAACCTGGTTCGTACC